>Ga0181552_10003653_pt1 | contig 10933 bp, 10 predicted proteins | sample 011ome_18_FD_130583 | JGI IMG/M metagenome (GOLD analysis project Ga0181552, IMG submission 130583) | Coastal salt marsh microbial communities from the Groves Creek Marsh, Skidaway Island, Georgia - 011501BT metaG (megahit assembly) | ecosystem: Environmental > Aquatic > Marine > Intertidal...
AGTAGTCAATATATTTATATTAGAGGGTTTAATATTTTCTATTGTGTCATTACCCCTAAAACCATCTTTATTTGTAAAAGAAATATCTTTTAAACAGTCTAACAATTCACCTCTTTTATTTATATAGATATTTGAACTTCCTGTGTTGGCTAAATAATTTACACCTAGCTCTTCATGAAAAGTTCCATATGTTGCAGGGCTTACTCTAATTAAAGAAAATTTTTCTTTTATATCAAAGTTCCTTACATTTTTATAATAATATCCTAACAAATAGTTACAAACAAAAGCTGATATAAATATTAAAATAATAATTATTAACAAATTTTTAATTAGATATTTAATTTTCATTAAATTAATAAATTATATTTAAGATAACATAAATTTAAATTTATTGATAAAAGATTTTTTTATAATTTGTTTTTGTATTAAATTTTTTCATATACTCGTTTTATTAAATTAAAAACAAATAATTTTTTAATTTAAATTTATAGTTTTATTTTTTTTTTAATTTGAAGGTAGAGATCTTTTTCAGAAAAATAAAATTTTAATTTACTTTTTTCAGCACATTTTTTATCTGATTGCTTATCACCAATCATCAAAGAGTTTTTAATGTTTACGGGCCATTTCTTAAAAATATTTTGTACTAAAAGGTTATTTGGTTTTCTACATCTACAATTTTTTTTATAAATACCAACACCTTTTGTGGGATGGTGAGGGCAAAAAACTACTTCATCGATATATATTTTTTTTTTACATAAAAAAATTTTTAATTTTTTATGAAGTTCATAAAATTGATTTTCTGAGTAATAGCCTCTCCCAATTCCTGCTTGATTAGTAATAATAAAAAGATAATATTTTTTTTCATTTAAATACTTTAAAGTTTTTAAAACATTTTGTTTCCATTTAAACTTAGAATATGTATGAACATAACCGTAATCATGGTTTAAGACACCATCTCTATCAAAAAAAATAGATTTTTTTTTTACATGAGAAATCAAAGTTTTTTTAGCAAATCTTAAATTTCTTGGCAAACCAATGTCTATAAAAAAACCACTCGTTTTTGAGCCACATATCTTATTTGAATTTATTAATGATGGTAACACATCATTTTCTAAAGACGAATTAGGCTTTATATATTTAAATATTTCTCTTTTAAAATAATATACACCTGCATTAAAATAATTTGAATTTTTCCCAAAATATAAACTATTATCTTTTTTAATTTTAAGCCCAACAAGCTTTTTATTTTCTTTATAATTTTTTTTTGAAGAAATAAGTATTTTTCCTAAAAAATTTTTATCTAATTTTTGGAATTTATCAAAATTATAATCTACATAACTATCTCCATTAATTAAAATAAAGTCATTAGTAATTTTTTTTTTTAATTGAAGTAAACTTCCACCTGTGCCCATTAATTTTTTTTCCACAACAACTTCAACATCAATTAAATTAAATTTTTTATTATGATATATTTTTTTTATTTCTTTTGCTTTGTAACCAGCTAATAAATAAATTTTTTTAAAATAATATCTTTGATAAAAATTTAAAAGATAATCTAAAAATGGAATTTTATTTATCTTGAGAAGTGGTTTTGGAGTGTTTTTTGTAAGAGACTTTAGCCTTGTACCTTTGCCACCACAAAGAATTACAAGATCTCTGGTCATTTTTTATTATAAAAATAATCTTCAATAATTTGGCACATATTATGATAGAAAATTATATGTATCTCTTGTACTCGTGAAGGGTTTTTTTCTTTAACAATAAAATATTCATCAGAAATATTTTTTACCTTACCTCCATTACCACCTAAAAGTGATATGGTTTTAATTTTTTTTTTTTTGGCAGCTTTAATTGCTTGATGAACATTTTCTGAATTACCACTTGTAGAAATTGATAATAGCAAATCCTCTTCATTACCCAAAGCTTCCACCTGTCTACTAAACACTTTGCTATAATTGTAATCATTTGATATTGCAGTTATAGCTGATGTATCAGTTGTCAATGCAAGTGCTGGTAAAGCAATTCTATTTTTGGACATTCTTACTGTAAGCTCTGTAGCTAAATGTTGGGAGTCTGCCGCACTCCCACCATTTCCAACAATCATTAGTTTTCCTTTTTTTTCAAAGGTTTTTATAATTGTCTTTGCAAATAAGTTAATTTTTAAGTTCAGTTCTATCTTTTGTTTTTTCAAAATATTTATATGACGCTGAAAATTTATGTATAACTTTGACATGATTTTACTCTATATTGAAAAAATTATATTAACAACAGTCCAAGAAAAATAAAATAAATATTTAAATTTTATTTAATTCTTTTAAATGTTTAAAATTTTAGTGTAAGAGATACAAATACAATTAAATAAATATATATGAAATTTAGCAAGGAATATTACCTTAGACTGTTTGATAAAATTTCTACTATAAGATTATGTGAAAATTTTATTTGTAAATATTATTATCAAAATGAAATGAAAACACCAATGCATATGTCGAAAGGAGAGGAATTAGTTGTGAGCTCTGCTGTTGAAATTTTTGGAAATAAATCAAAATATTTTGGTTATTACAGAAGTCATGCTCTATACCTATCTTTAATAAATAATATAGAGTCATTTTTTGGGGAAATGTATGGCAAAAGTATTGGCGAAAACTTTGGAATTAATGGCTCGATGCATATAGTAAATCCAAAAAAAAATTTAATGCTAGTATCAGCAATTGTATCTTCTACGATTGCTCCTGCAGTTGGAAGTGCATATGCTTCTCTATTAAGTGGATCTAAGAATTTAACTATTTCTTTTTTTGGAGATGGGGCAACTGAAGAAGGGGTTTTTCATGAATCGCTTAATTTTGCTGCTTTAAAAAAATTACCAATTGTTTTTATTTGTTTAAATAACGGTCTGGCTGTTGATGTTCTAATAGCAAATAGACAAGCTTACTCTATTAAAGATTTAACAAAATCATATGGTATTAAATATTTTAAAATTACCTCTTTTGAGATTGATGAAGTGTCTAAAGTTTATTTAGAGGCTAAAAAATACATTCAAAAATATAAAAAACCAGTTTTTATTGAGGCCTTTTATTATAGACAACTTCAACATATAGGTTTGAAGACTGATTTTGAGGATACAGAAAATTCATTCGAAAGGTCAAATTATAGATCACAAAATAAACATCATAAAGCTCTAAAAAAAGATCCTTATTTATTAATAAAAAAGATTGTTGAAAAAAAATATAGTCAAAAGTTTATTGCGAGATATCTTGAGAGAAAAAATTTAACTATTGAAAAAATAATTCAAAAAGTGAAAAAAAGTAAATTTACAAATTTTAATGAAATTATTAAATATTAATTTAATGAAAAATATAAATAATAAAAGACAGTTAACTTATTGCGATGCTATAAATGAAGGAATAATGCAAGAAATGTCAAGAAATAAGAATATTTTAATGTATGGATTGGAAGATAAAGTTTTTGGAACTACCAAAAATATAGAAAAAAAATTTGGTGATAAAAGATTCTTTTCTACGCCATTATCAGAAGATATGTTAACAGGAATGTCTTTAGGTTTGTCTTTATCTGGTAAAATACCAATATTTAATCATATAAGAGTAGATTTTTTATTACTTGGTATAAATCAACTATTTAATATTATATCAAATTACAGTTTTTCCACACAAGGTAGAAAAAAAACCCCAATGCTAATTAGAGCTGTAATTGGAAGAGGTTGGGGACAAGGTTATCAACACAGCAAAAGTTTACAATCAATATTTGCCCATATACCTGGTATCAATGTAATTATGCCATCCACGCCTCATGATGCAAAAGGTATGATAATTTCTGCACTAAGAAGTCAAAAACCAACTATTTGTCTAGAACATAGATGGTTGTATTGGCAAAAAGGACATGTACCAAAAAATAATTATACCATTAAAGAAAATACAGCTAAAATTATCAAAAAAGGAGAAGATATAACTCTTGTTTGTACATCTTGGATGAATGTAGAGGCTCTACAGGCAGCAAAATTCTTATACGATAATGGAATTAAATGTGAGATAATTGACCTAAGATATCTTAGTCCAATTGATAAAAAAACTATAATTAAATCTGTAAGTAAAACAAAAAGATGCATTGTATTAGATTACGATTGGCTTCCATATGGTGTTAGCTCTGAAGTAAGTCATTTGATAAACACAAATTTATTTAAAAAATTGATTCATAAAGTTGAAAGATTGGGTTTTAAATTTATTCCTTGCCCAACGAGTAGAAATCTTGAAAATAAATTCTATCCCAATTCTAAAGATATAGTTAAGCTTGTGGGAAAAATGTTTAAAATAAATTTTAACATTAACAAAATTAACCTATACTCACATGAAAAAAGATTTAAAGGACCTTTTTAATGAAACAAAAAACAGTAAGTTTAAATATTATAAGTAAAATTTTTCATACTAAAATATCAAATTTAGATAAAAATACTAAAAATTTAATTAAGAAATATAAATTAAAATATGAACAACTAATAATAAAAGATAGAAAAATATTAAAAAAAAATAGTTTTTTAAAAATTAAAAATGACAAACAAAAAATTGCTAGGCCTTACAGAAAAAAAATATGGTATGATGGATGGCAGGAAAATTATAATGAATTTAAAAAAACTAAAAACTTAAAATCAATAATTCCAAAATATTATACGAGAAAAAATATTAATATTTTTAGACTTGGTGGAAAATTTGTTAGATCTTATGACTCAAATTTTGAACTCAAACTACTGGATATTTATAGAAATTGGTTTTTAAGATCATATTTTAAGAAATGTTCAAATATTTACGAATTTGGAGTTGGTTCTGGAAATAATATAATATCAGCTTCTAAAATTTTTCCTAAAAAAAATTTTTATGGATTAGATTTTGTTAAATCTTCTGTAAATTTAATTAATTTAATTGGAAAAAAACAAAAGAATATTTCTGGTGTTTTATTTGATATGAATAAACCAAATTATAAATTAAAAATATCAAAAAATTCAGGTTTTTTTTCAATAGGTGCTTTAGAGCAATTGAATGATGAACTTGACAATATTTTAAATTTTTTTATAAAAAAAAAGCCTTTGATTTGCGTTAATATCGAACCTCATTTGTATTATTACAAACCTAAGAAAAATTTAGAGGATAATATAGCTTTCAAGTTTCAAAAAAAAAGAGGTTATTCATCAAATTTATTCAAAAAGTTATTAAAACTAGAAAAGCAAAAGAAAATAAAAATAATCAAACATTTTAGAGCTCCTTTTGGGAGTCAGTATATTGAAGGATATAATTTCATATTATGGAAAGTGCTTTAAAAGAATTTGTCACTTTTGAAGGCACAAGGAATGATTTATTAAAATTAATAAACTTAAGATAATTTAATTATTAGTGATTTCTAAATCCTTAAAAATATTTTTCATACAGTTAAAATTTTACATTAAATTAGCTATAAGTTTTTCTAAATTTAAAATTTATAAAATAGAAAAAATTAATTTTAATAAAAATTCTAAACTTTTAAAAAAAAAACAAAAAATTAAAAATATTAAGCCTAAATTTACATCAAAGCCTACAGACAAAATTCAGTATAAAGTACATGAAGAATTTCCTGATATAAAAATAAAAATTATTCATGATGTCAAAGTTTTTGGACAGTCAAACTTTATTTTTAAAAATAATGAAGTGTATTACAGCAACGATCTTTGGGATCCTAAAAATAATTTTTGCTTAGAAGAAATAAGTGGAAAATGCTTAATCTCAAAAAGGAAAAAATTATTTTGGCCAAATCCAAAAAAAAAAATAAAAATTAAAGAAGCAATATCTTTTTTAGACTCAACATCGTTCAATTATGCCCATTGGACTGTGGAAATATTGCCAAAAATATATTTATTTTCTAAATTTAATAAAAATAAGAAAATTATTCTATTAGTAGATAAAAATCTTCATAAAAATCAGTACCAGGCTCTTAATCTAATTATAAATAAAAATCATATTGTAAGATATGTTGATAAAAATGAATGCATACATGTAGAAAAATTACACATTATATCTTCAGTGGGATATTCTTATCATAGTCCTTTGCATCCAGAAAAAAAACATTTTCATGGAATATATAGTCATAGTCTATTAAAGGATTTTTCAAATTATATTATAAAAAATATTAATTCTAAAAGTAAAAATAAAGAATTTGAAAAAATTTTTATTACTAGACAAAACAAAAAAAGAAATTTGATAAATCTTAATTATTTAATCAAAATACTCAAATCAAAAAAATTTAAAATTGTAGATATAAATAAAATTAATTTTTTAGAACAAGTTCAAGTATTCAACAAATCTAAAGTAATAGTTTCTGTAAATGGAGCGAGTAATTCAAATATTATTTTTTCTAAACCTAAAACTAATTTTTTTATAATAGTTAATAATTTAAAATATGGTGATGGATATTATTTCTGGCCATCAATAATTTCATTTAAAAAAATTGTTATCAATTATATTGTGGGAAAGAATTATGGAATAATTAATAATCAACATGCAGATTTTATAATAGAGAATTTTAAATTATCAAAAATGTTTAAATCTATAAAAAGATTAAATAATGAGATAATTTAGTAGCATAATTTTAGAAGAGGCGCTTTATTAATCAGCTTAAGTATAAGAAAACAATCTATTTGAATAATAATGAACATATTTTTTTTGATAGTAGATTTAATTCTAAATCACAATAAAGTTCAGTTTTTATACAAACTCACTCTTTAACTTTAAATCTTTGCTGTCATATTGAAAGATATTATTTTTTCAATTATATCAAATTTTTTTTTTAATTATGAAGCTTGCATTTGCGCATAAAGCAGGATCAATATCTTCTGTAATTTTATTTAAAGCAATTAATAATTCATTAGGAAAATTTAACATCATTGAATTTGGTAAGAATTTTAAAAAAAATCCTTGTATTTTCAATATTTTAAATCTAGCTTTTTTTATATCTGATTTCATAGTCTCCAAAGAATAGACTCGTTTATGACCTACTAGCAGATCTCTTTTTGATAAAGCATCTAGTCTTTTTTGTAATTTCATAATTACTGCAAGTTGTCTATGATATGACGTACAAATTGGAACATGAACAATGCATAAGCTTTTTTTATGCATCCATGACTTTATTTTTTTCAAGACTTCCACTGGTTTATCAACATGCTCTAAGATATGTGAAGCAATAATAAGATCATATTTTTTTTTAGGAGAAAAATTTTCAAACATCTCATTTATAACTGTTATATTTTTATGTTTTTTTTGTGCTTTCTTTGACAAAAGCTTTGAACCTTCAATTAAATTTAAATCAGAGTTATTGCTAGATGCTAAGTGTGAAGTTAAAATACCATCACCATAACCCATCTCTAAAACACTTTTATTTTTCACAAAATTAAGAAGCCAGTTACCATAATAATGTTGATTTAAATTTTCTAGATGCATATCATCAAGTTTATTTCCTAAATGATAAGATTTGGCTATTTTGTCTAATTTAACCTTATTTTTCAAACTTAGCTCCTTGTATTACTTGGTCATTAAACGAGCTTTTGTAAAATCCAGCCGCAGGACCTATTAGATTTTTTTTCGACATAAATTTCAAAACATTTCTATAATTTTTATTGTAAGTATTTAAATTAGCTTTATTTGGCTTCATGTATATATCTTTAAAAATTCTAACTTTATATTCTAATTTATTAATATTATGAAAAATCTTAATATCTTTAAGGTTTTTAAAAATCATACTATCAATTTTTAAATTTTTACTTTTTGATAAATAATTTAAATAATCTAAATTAAATTCTATACTTATTTTAATTTTCTTTTTATTAAGGTCAAGAGAAGATTGATTTACTACTCTGTAAAAACTTATTTCTGAATCAATAAAATTTATAATTGAAAATTTTTTTTTCAGATTTTTTTTATCTGTTGTAATAAAGATTATACCCATTGATGATTTTTTAAAATTATCATTAATCTTTATGTTTTTAAATTTTTTAAAATCAGTTAAATCAGAACCAAAAACAAAGTTTTTTTTTAAAATTTTTTTATCATTAAAAAAAAGAAATTTATTATTAAGCCTAAAAGAAATATTTTCTAAATCGTAATTTATAAGAATATTTTTTTTTTTCTTTATATTGTTGACTAATTTTTTTGTTATAGTGGATCCTAATTCATTTAGTGGGTATTCAAATTCAAAAAGTTTTAGTTTACTTTTATTTATCAATTCATCTTTTATCGTTTCAGGATAGTACAAGGGTAACCAGCAAACTCTATGAAATTTTGCAACAACATCTTTTGTGCTGCAATAAAGTGTTTTTTTACAAAAGATTTCTATAAAATTTTGGTGAAATGTTTTTCCATGATTAAGAATTGAAATATCATTTAAACTTTTAGATAAAAATTTTTTAGAAAACCTCTTTTGTGAAGAATGTAATTTTAACTTTTTTAAAGACTTTATGTTTATCTCTCTAATTTCTTGATTTATATTTTTTTTTAACTTAATAGATTTTAAAAATGAAATATTGTTACTTATTAAATAATCCTCATAAAATTTTTTTTTATAAAATATTTTTATAGGTAAAATTTTTTTTGTAACAAAATATTTATTGACTAGACTTCTTACTGAATTAACAAAAAATTGTGAATTTTGAAATTTTAGATTATCATATTTAAATGGTTTTAAGTTTTTTTTTGGAGTCAAGTTAGTAAATTCAAATAAAAACATTCCAACATCAAATTCATTTCTATCCAGTTTTATTGGGTTAAAGTGTCCACCCCAAAAGTTCTTTGGGTTTATAAGTAATATTTTATTTTTTTTTGATTTAGCCAAACTTAATGTAGCGACTAACGAAGCTAAAGAATTTCCAAATACAACGTGCGTAAAATTATTTTTTTTTTGCATAAATATTTATTTCTGCTCCGAAGTTTGGTAATAACTTAATAATATTCTTCATTCCTATTAATATTTGTTTTGAAATAATTTTTTGATGGATGATTTTGTGCATTTGATTATGTGTAAATGGCTTTAAAAAACTAGTGTGGCTTAAAATGATTGAAAATCCTTCATTTTTTAATTCTTTCTTTAATGTTTCAATAGAATAAATAGTTTTTTGTTGCATTTTTTTTTGGGTTTTGGATCTTGTAAATGGGTTGTTTATCAAATTTGACTCTACAGCTAACAATCTATGCAATGAAAATGCATTTGGAACATTGAAAAAAATAGTTGTTTTTTTGTTTGATAAATTATTAATCTTTTTCAAAAAAGTTTTTGGATTTTTTGTTTCATGTAGAACACTCGAGCAAATTATAAAATCAAAATTTATATTATTGTCATTTTTAAAATTTTCTACATATGAATTGTGAATTTCTAATCCTTTGTTTTTAATTTTAGAAAAATTATTTTTTTTTATAAAATGAATTGAAGGTTCTACAACAATAAACTTTTTATATAAATCGTAATGATAACTAATACTTTCATTTCCGCATCCAACTTCTAATATACTCTTTGGTTTTTTTTTTTTTAAAAAGGAGATTATTTCTTCCCTTCTTGTTTCAATCATAACTTTTTCAAAATTTAAGCTATTATAATTCTTAAAGTAATTCTTATTGTTTCTATTCATGTGAAATCCTCATATTTGTAATTTCAGGTTAATTTTGGAAGAAACATTGTAACCAATACGTTCTTTAAATTTATATAAATTATAATTAGGGATTGAATTCATTGATGACGTTCCAATATCTATAAATTTAAAACCCTTTCTTTGGCAAAAATTATAAATTGCTTTTGACAACATTACTACTGGGCTATCATTTTTTACTTTAGGAATTTCTCCCCAATAAAATACATACAGAATTTTTTGATTTATAATTATAGAAAAAGATGACGCTACAAAGTTATTATTTTCATCTATTATAGCAAAAATTTTTATATATTTTTGAAACTTTTCAGATAAACTTAATATATCATTATAGCTCAAAGACATTAAGTTCCCTTTTGAATTTCTATTCAATTTTAAAACTTCATAAACTTTATCTAAATCCTCAAAACAATCTTCTTTAATTATATATTTTTTTTCTGATTTTGCTAACTTCTTTAAATTACCTTTAGAAATTAAGTTTTCATAATGAGAGTTTTTTCTTACTTCCAAAAAATGATTTAAATTCAGTTCACTAACAGAAAAACCTTTTCTATATAAAATATTCAATACTTTTGTAAAAGAAAATGGATTATGAAATGTAGGAGGTAATTTGATAATAATTTCTTTTGGTTTTAATAATACTATTTGATCAACTACATTATTTATAAACAATTCAAGAATTTTAAAATCTATATTTTTAAATTGAAAACTTCCAAAAGTTCCTTTGTAAAGTGATATATATTTTTCATTTATTAAATTTGCAGAAAACACTGCATCAATACAATTTTTTTTTTTATTATAGAGTTGAAAATAAAGATCATCTTTTGATGAAAGGTGGTGATTAAAATACTTTATTGAATAAAAATACTCAAAACCCTGTTGATTGTAAAATTTATTTATATAAATTGAATAATCATCATTTAACTCAACACATTTTTTATGATTTAACATTATTTATTTTAATCAATATCATTATTATAGTTAAGATACTATTCGACTAAATACTAAGGCAAATCTCATTTTTTAATAAAATTGAGCCCAGAACTAAGCATTGGTTATTTTGCTTTTTCTGCAATTATAAAAATGGTGTGAAAGTTTTCTCAAATTAAAATTCTAAAATAATAAAATATTTTAAATCTAGTAAAAATTTTTTTCAGTGCATAAATCAAGCCAATTGAGCTATTAGTACTGGTCAGCTGCACGCATTACTGCGCTTCCACATCCAGCCTATCAACGTGGTGGTCTACCACGGCTCTATAGGAA
>Ga0181552_10003655_pt1 | contig 10933 bp, 11 predicted proteins | sample 011ome_18_FD_130583 | JGI IMG/M metagenome (GOLD analysis project Ga0181552, IMG submission 130583) | Coastal salt marsh microbial communities from the Groves Creek Marsh, Skidaway Island, Georgia - 011501BT metaG (megahit assembly) | ecosystem: Environmental > Aquatic > Marine > Intertidal...
AGCAGCACCTAGTGGCTTAAGAAGAGACTCAAAAAACAAAAGAAGAGGTAAGGGGCCAAATAATAAAAAAAGAAAAGCCAGAGATGAAAAAAGAAGGCAAGATCGATCTTCGAGTTTTATAGACAAGCCAAAATCCTATGGCAAAAGTAGATCAGACAAGCCATTAAGAGATCGAGAGAAAAAAAGTTTTGGTTTTAAAGGAAAATCAAGTTTTACTAAAAAAAATAAATCAAAACTACAGGGTTTTACAAACAATCCAAAGTATTTTGAAAGAAAACCCTCAGAAAATACATCTTCAGACTCAGAGAAAAAAATTTTCGGTTTTAAGGGGAAGAAAAAATTTAAGAGTAGAAATAGAAGACCTAAAAATTTTAGCTTTAAAAAACATAGTAAAAAAAGAACTAGATCCTAAGATTTTTTAGTTTTTTCTTTTTTCTGTTTTCTTTTTTCTTTAAGGCTCAATTTTGGTTTTTTGCTAGCACTTGAATCTTTAAGTGATTTTCCACTATATCTTTTTGACATGTATTAACTTTATACCAGTTTAATAAAAAAAATATAAATTTTCATTAAAATAGGATTTAAATTTCTAATTAATTTCAGTAAATTTATATATTGGTAAAAATGAGGATAATTGAGATTTTTTAGAAGTTGTATATAATTTTATTCCTTTCGAGCAAGCATAATTATAATTGCTTTTAATAACTTGAGAGGCAGGGATTTGCCCAGGTGTACCTTCAGTTGAGTGCTGTCCATGGGAATTTTTTTTTACTAGTTTTATAAGCTGGTTTTGCATTTCATTTTGAAGATTTTTTTCATCCCAAAAATATTTAGAACTATTTAAATCAACACCAGCATAAACAATCTCATTGAAACCAGCTAATATAGCGAGATGAGTTAAGCGATCAACAGTACTATGTAATCCATAAACCATGTTTGGTCCTAATAGTTTTATAATAAATGGATTATATAAATACTTATATATATCATCTAATTTGTCTCTGCTAACACATTTAATTAAAGCGGTTGAATAGACATGAATGTTATCAAAATATTTAAATAATTCTTTAATATCATATTTTTTTTTTGTTATAAAACTATCATGGAGTAATAATTTTGATTTATTTCCACAAAATCTTTGGTTTTTATTTTTTAATAATTGTAAATAAATATTTTGTAATTCTTGTTTTTTTGGACTTTCCCATACCAAAAATTTAGGATTTAAGTCTGATATACAAAAAAAATTAATTCCAAATGAAGTAGACTGTTCAATAAATTTTTTTTCACTACTTGACAATTCATTAATTGACAAACCGGCTCCCAAAATAAAAAAAGGGTTTTTTAAATCTTTTTTGAATTGATTTAAGTTGAATAATTTAAAGTTTCGTTTACCGAAGATTATTTTTATTTTAAATCTTTCTTTTAATATAAAAAAAATAGTTATAATTGCAGAAATTGCTGAACCAGGAATACTTAATATTAACTTTTTTAAATAGAATCTCATTAATAATTTATATGTTTCAAATTAGATTAATTCAAATTAATGATTTTAATTTTTGCTAGAGTATTAATATAAGTAACTTTTTATTTTATTAGTACTTTATAATAAAAGATTTGTGATTAAATTTTTCCTAAAATTAAGTCTTCAACCTTTTCTAATATAAAATGTCCAAGAAAAATATGGCATTCTTGAATTCTAGCAGTATTATTTGATGAAACCGTCAAAGACTTGTCAGCTATTTTTTTTGCTTTTCCTCCGCCCTTGCCTAGAAAACAAATTGAAAAAATTTTTAGTTTCTTGGATTCTTTTAAAACTTTCACGATGTTTTTTGAGTTTCCAGAGGTTGATATGCAAATTAAAATATCATTTTTTTTTACAAGAGCCTTAAAAGGACGCACAAAAATATCATCAAAACTATAATCATTGCCACATGCAGTTATTGTAGATGTATCTTGAGCTAAAGTGAGAGCTGCTATTGGACTTCTATTTACATGAGGTCTTAACCTAACAATAAATTCTGCAGCTAGATGCTGTGCATCTGCGGCAGACCCTCCATTACCACAAAATAATATTTTACCACCTTTTTTTAATTTCTTCTCAATGCAGTGAATGGTTTCATCAATGTCTTTAGATAATTTTAATAGTTCTTGATGAGCATTAATATTTGCTTTTAATTGATTTTGTAATTCAATTTTTGTTTTAGATAGCATTTTAGCTTATGATGTGAGCTCTTAATTTTTTTGCAATAATCTTTTCTTCTTCAGAGATGTGTCCTAATTTATTTTTTCCTAAGGCAACACGAAACTTATTGATCATCGTAATCAAATTTGAATATCCATTGTATTCTAATGATGCTGATTGATCTGATCCATACAAAGTCCTATCTAAAGTGATATGTCTTTCAAGAGATGTTATTCCCAACATTGCAGCGCATAAAGACACTGCTAAACCATTTTCATGCCCACTATAACCAACATCGCAAGAATATTTTTTTCTTAATGACTCTATTGTTTTCAAATTTGCCTCTTCAAGCTTCATAGGATATGTTGATACACAATGCATTAATTCAAATGAACATTTATACTTTGTAAAAATTTTTACTGCGTTATCAATATCTTTAACCTCAGACATACCTGTAGAGATAAAAGTATGTTTGTTTTTTTTAGCAACTGCTTCTAAAAAACTTTGATCAATAATCATTGCTGATGCAATTTTATTATATTCAAGATTATATTTTTCTAAAAATTCTAAAGAGTCTAAATCCCAAGCTGAAGCAAACCAGATTATATTTTTTTCTTTACAGTAATTATCTATTTCATCATATTCAGTTTCTCCAAATTCTAAACCTTCTTTTTGTTCTCTTGTAGTGGATCCCCATGGACTTTCTCTAGGTGAGTCAAGAATTTCTTTTGAATAAACTTTATTAATATTTCTTTTTTGAAACTTTACTGCATCAAAGCCGGCAGATTTAGCATTATCAATCAATTTTTTTGCAATATTAATATCACCATTATGATTTATTCCAATTTCTGCTATAAAAAATATTTTATTCATATTAATAGTTAAGTAATTTTAGCTATATATAGTTTCAGTTTAATTTAAATCAATAATTAAAGAACTGTTCTTCCACCATCAATTATTACAACTGATCCATTCATGTAGGATGAGCCTTCACTTATCATATAGAGAATACTTGACTTATATTCACCAACTTTTGCCATTCTTCCCAGTGGGATTAAATTTGATATTTTTTTTATAAATTCTTTTGGTTGGTTCTTTTTAATTCCCCCTAGGGCCAAAGCATTACATCTCACATTTTTATTTGCCCAATAAACAGAGGTGTATTTTGTTAATCCAATAATACCATGTTTTAAGACTGAGTATGATACAGGCTTTACTATTTTGAGATCATTTGGATTATTATTATAAATTCTATTATCAGGAGCAATTATAGATAAATCAGAGGCAATATTAAGAATTATCCCATTATTTTTTTTTGCCATTTCATTTCCAAAATGTTTAGTGCATATTAATGCTCCAGTTAAACCAACATCTAAATCTTTTTTCCACAAATTAAGATCAAAACTTTCTAATTTAATTTTATCAATTAGTTTTTTGTGTTTTTCATTTAATTTATAGTCTACAGCTGCATTATTGATTAAAACGTCAATTCGTCCATATTTTTTTATAATTAGTTTTTTAACTCTAATAACAAATTTTTCATTTGTAATATCTCCCACAAAAGTATCTATCTTTGGATTCTTAAATTTTTTTAGATAATAATTTTTTTTAATTTCAATTTTTTTTTCATCTATATCTAATAAAATGGCAATTCCCTTATTTTCTAAAACAACCTCGATATGTTGTTCAGCAAGAAGTCCAGCTGCACCTGTAATAATTATAACTTTTTTTTGAATATCAAATTTCTTTTTCATTTAATTTTTGTTTTAAAAAATTTAAATTATTTTTTGCAGTATTTATAGGGTCATTATTTCGTGTTGTCTCAAACGTAAAGTTTTTTTTGTATTTTTTTTTTTTTATAATCTTAAAAAATTTATCAAAATCAACTAACCCCGTATCTAATTTTACATTTTCATTATTTATATTTTTGTCTTTAATGTGAATATGCTCAATAAAATGATACATTGTTTCAAAATCTTGATACATGTTTCTTTTTAAATTTATTCTATTTCCAGTATCAAATAAAAATAAAACTTTCTTAGAATTAATTTTTTTTTTTAATTCAAAGAATTTATAAGGTGAAATATTAGACTCAATTAATATTTTTATATTATTACTTTTATTCGCTATTTTTTTAATCGATTTCACGTATCTTAAGTAATTTTTATCATTAAGAATGCTTTTACCATACATTGGTAATATTAAATTTTTTACTTTTAGCTTTTCTAAATTTATTAATAATTTTGATAAATAGTTCTGTGTTTTTTTAGTTTCTATAGAATTAGATATTATATAATCGTCACAAAAGTTTATAATTTTTAAATTATATTTTTTTGATAATTTAAGATATTCTTTAATCAAAATTAAATTCCAAATTGGATTTTTTTTATTAAATTTTCTTTCAGAAAAAAATTCTATAAAATCATATCCAAGTTGACTAGCTATTTTAAATTCTTGAGACCAATCTTTTGGAAAAAATTGCAATCGTTTTTTAGGCGAAGGTGATAATCTTCCTTGAACAATTCCAACTAAATTTTTCATTATGTTTCAATTTCTTGCAATATTTTTTTCAAAATTTTTGAATTTTTTTTAGCTTCGTTTAAGTTTCTATAGTTTGTTTTAAACTGTAATATCTGTTTTTGAATCTTTTCTGCAACTGGTAAAAATCCTTTTTTAGTACAAAAACATCCAGTTGATATTTTTCTGCAATTGAAACAACCAGTTTTTCTCATATGAGTTTTAATTGCGGGCTCAAGATGTGGACAAACACACGCACCATAAAAACCATGTCCTGTTTTTGATTTATAAAGGTTATAGATATCTTTCCATTTTTTTTTGTTATCATCAATTAATTTAGCAGAAAAAGTGTAATGTGAATGGCTAATATTTTTTGATTTTTTTTGCTCTATTAATAATTTTGAGTCTTTAATTGCCTCACTAAAATAATTTGCTACTTTAATTCTTCTTTGAACAATTTTTCTAACATTCTTAAGTTGAGCGCAACAAACTGCGGCAACAATTTGAGGCATTCTATAGTTTAATCCCACAGTATCAAATCTTTCATAATTGGGATCTTGAACTGTGCTTATAGCAAGCGATGTTCGACCACCGTTAGCTGTCATATTTTTATATCCTATGCCAGCAAATTTTCTTATTTTTTCAGCCAATTTTTTTTTATTAGTAGTAATGATACCACCTTCAGTTGCACCACTCAGGTGTTTTTTGTTTTCAAAACTCCATACTGATATGTCTCCATTAGTACCAGAAATTTTACCCTTATATTTTCCAAGCATATCTTGTGCATTATCCTCAATAACAAATATTTTTCTTCTTTTTGCAAGTTTTATGATGGGATCTATATCAACAGGCATACCTTGTAGAGAAACAACAATTATAGCTTTTGTTCTTTTTGATAATTTTTTTTTAATTGACTCAGCTGTAATTAAATATGTTTCTTCATCTACATCCGCAAAAATTGGTGTTGCACCAAGATGTAATGCTGCATAAGCATCCATAACCACAGTCAACCCAGGCACTATAACTTCATCATCTGTTTTTAAGTTTAATGCTGCTAAAGCAGAATGAAGACCCGAGGTACCGGAATTACAAGCAATAGCGTACTTTACTTTAAACTTTTTACAAAAAAGAGTTTCAAGTTTTTTAACATAATCAATGTTTTCATTATTTAAGACATCCAAAACATTGTCAATTTCATTACCATTAAATTTTGCAAACTTATCTTTTATATTTTTGATTTTTCTTAGATATGTTTTCATTTCTTTTTATTTTTTAATAAAGATAAAATTACTGCATTGTAATACCTTTTTGTTTTTAAATCATAATAGTGAGATTTTAATAAACCTTCTTTTTCAAAATTTAATTTTCTGAGACCATTAATACTTGATAAATTATCAGATCTTGTAACAGCAGTAAATTTTTTTATTTTTTTAAATCTTTTTATAATTTTTTTTGTTATTCTAGTGAAAATTTTTTCCCCAAAATGTTTACTTGAAATACCATATCCTAAATTGCATATTTGATTTTTGATACCTGTAAAGTTTAAAAGATAAGTGCCAATAGCATTTTTTTTATATTCTACTACAAAAAAAATAGTATTTTTAGTTTTAAGCTTACTTTTTAACCATGAATTGAACTGTATTTTTGAAAATTTTTTATATTCTAAATATTTTAAAAAAAGAGGGTCTCTAGAGTTTTGGTAGAGAGCAAATCTATCTTTTAGATTATATTTTCTAATAACTAGTTCTTTATCTATAATAATTTTCATTATTTATTTTTTTAGATTTATACTAATTTAATAAATTATTAAATAAATTATGATTTATTTAATTTAAACTTATTGTATTTGTTTAACAAAAATTTTTTAAAAAATAGCCCCACAAGTTCCCAATCTTTAAGATTATCAATTTCAAAAGACTGCCATACATTAGATTTAGAATAACCAATTTTACCACTTAATCTATTTTTATACTTATTTATCATTTTTGGCTTAAAAACATAAATTGCACCTGTTTCTTTTATTTGAGGATCTCTTAACTGCCTTGTTGCTCTTTTTTTATAATTATAATTTATAGGTATTAATTTTTTTTTATCCTGTTTCCAAATTAAGAAATCTTCTAAAATTGCACCAGAAAAACAAGAGTCCAATTTATTTGTATAAAAATTGTTGATACAATTATCGATATCATCAGGAGCCCTTAATGGAGCAGTAGGCTCTAACATTACTATTCCATCTGGAGTAAAATCTATCTTATTAAGTAAATGTAGAACAGCCTCCTCAGATTTTGAATAATCACCTGAAATATTTTTTGGTCTTTTGATTGGGATTATTCCATATTTTTTTCCAATTTCTAATATTTTTTTCGAGTCTGAGCTTAAATACACCTTTGATATTTTTTTAGATATTTTAGCTTGAATAATGGTCCAAGCCAATAAAGGTTTACCACAAAATAATTTAATATTTTTTCCAGGTATTCCTTTAGAACCTCCTCTAGCTAAGATTACAGCTATGGTATTTTTTTTTATCATAAATGAAGTTTTTATTTATAATCCATTCTTTAAAAATAGCTAATCATAAAAATCTCTAGAAACTCTATCTGAGAATTGCTTGTTAGATTAATAATTAATCACCAGTATTCAAAGTTTTAATTTTTAAATAATTTTTTTAATTAATTAGATAAGGTTCCAAGTGAAAATAAAAAAACTCTAGAGAGATTAATTTCTCCACTATTTCTAAATTTTTAGATATTTGAAAATAAATTTTACTTATTATTTTTTTTAAATTATAAAGTATATTATTAAACTTAGTAAATTTTTTAGTGCAAGTGCAAACATTAATTAAAATTATATCTAAAATCTTAAAAAAATTTTTACCAAATTCTTGGTACATATATTTACAAAAAATTCATAGAACAAAAATAACTTCTAACAAATATAGAGATTATAATTTATCAGAGGATTTAAAATATAATGAAAATTTATTTAAATTACTTAATTTTGATATTGAAAAAATAAAGTTACAATTAAATTCACTAAACCTTAAATATCACTCTCCAAAATTAAGTTGGCATTATCATTTATTTGTTGGCTTAAAAAATTATTTTGTAAATAAGAAAATTAATATTTTAGAAATTGGAACTTCCATGGGTGAATTTTCAAATTTTATTTCAAAAGTATATGATGAAAGTGATGTTACAACTATAGATTTAGATGAAAGCGATAACCAATTTATTAATACTTATGGTCGAAACGAAAAAGAAAAATTAGATGAATTTTTAAAAATAAGAAATAAAAATTTAAATAGAAAAAATCTTAATTTTATAAAATTAAATTCCTTAAATATTAAAAAATATTTTAATAAAAAAAAATTTGATTTAATTTGGATTGATGGTGATCATTTAAATCCTCAGGTAACAATAGATATAATTAATTCTTTAGATTTATTAAATCATGATGGAATTATTTGTACGGATGATGTGATAATGGATAATAATTTTAAAAATACTAATTATGTATCTAGTGAGGGATTTCTTACTTTAGAACATTTAGAGAATAAAGGATTAATAAAAAATTATTATTTAATTAAGAGAATTAGAACAAAAAATGCTATTTATAAAAAATATGTTTCAGTCGGTACTTTTAAAGATAACTATAAGTTTATAAAACATAATAATAGAAAGATTAATTAAATAATTTAGTAAACTTAATTGATTTATGAAAATTAAATTTTTACAAAAAAAACCTTTTTATATTTTTGTTATAGAAAATTTTTTAGATGATTTTGAATATCAATTGTTTGATAAAAATTTTCCAAAAGAAGTTGGGGAAAAAATAAAGCCTGGGACCGGAAATAAGCGTCGTCTTAATCATGGTGATGAATTATTTAAATCACTTAATGAAGAAAAAAAGGTATCAATAGAAATTTTAGAAAAAAAATTTAATGAAAAATTTTGTACAGATTTAATAAAAAAATTAAAAAAAGAATTATTTATTTCTAGGTTTGGAAATTTAAGATATTTATATTCAATTTTAAGAAAACCAAAAATAGTAAATAAACAGACAAAAAAAAATCTCTTACAAAAAATATTTTATTCATATTTTGAACGTGTTTTTGAATTTTCTTTCATGTATAAGGGATCCTTCATTTCACCGCATACTGATAAAAAATCTAAACTTTTATCCTTAATGCTGTATTTTCCTTCAAAAAATTTAGAAAATTTGGATATAGGAACAACATTTTATAATTCAAAAATAAAGAACTTTAATAATAAACACTTACATCTTTCAATTAAAGAAAATCAGTCATTTTTTGAGGAGAATTTTAATGAAACTATAACATTTCCATTTAGTAAAAAAAATTTATATTGTTTTATAAAATCTGATTTATCTTGGCATGCTGTGAAAGAATTAGATATCCCTGAAGGTGAAGTAAGAAGATCTATTAATATAAATATAGCAACCTAATTAATTAAAATTTGAATTATATCTTCATTTTTTTTAGGAACAAACTCATAGAATTTATATTATGTTGATCAAATAGATTTGTTAAAAAAACTTCCAGAAATTTCTTTTTGAGTTTTTTAAATTTTTTTAGGTAACTAGATAGTTTGGAATGATTTTGCATTCGCATTTCGAAATATAAAAGAAAAGAAAATCACCACTTTTTTAAATCACTACATTGTTACTAAATGAAAGTGATCCACAAACTCGTCCAACTTAAAGAAGATTACTACATTATAGATTAAAAATAAAAAAAAGCCCCAAAGCGGTTAATAACGGGGGTTTTAAAATTTTTGGTTCTAAATAGTTGGGATTAAATTCTTTTTAAATAGCTCAATAATTATTGATTTGCCTAAGTTTTCTTAAAATTGTCCATCGCTTTTGGGATCAAATTTAAAAGAAACTCAAATTGACTTTTATTAAATCATATTTAAAGTAAAAGAATATCCTGGTTACTTTTTTAATCATATAGTTAAATGAAATCATCTTTTTCAAAAATATTTTTAGTTTTAAGAAATTATTTAAGAGGAATCAGAATTGCTCTAAAAGGTAAAAAAATTTTTGTTGTAAACAAAAATTCATATTGTGAAGATGGTTTAGCAACAAACCATATTACCGATTTTTTAAAAGATGAGGTATTTATAAGAAATTACCAATTGGCAGCAAAAAATACAAATATGTCTAAACTTTCACACAGAATTTTATATAGATCATATATTGTGAATTATTTTGCTGATTTTGCAATAAAAAAATTTCAAGAAAATCAAGGTTGCTTTGTTGAACTTGGAACACACAAAGGTTTGATGGCAAAACAGATTATATTAAATACAGATTTAATTAATCAAAATATTAATTTTTATCTTTTTGACACTTTTAAAGGTATCCCCACAGATCAATTGAATGATAAATTGAAAAAAAAATTTGCTGATGATTTAAACACAAATCTTTACAAAGAAGATGTATTCAAATTTGTTCAAAAAAAATTTGAAAATTATGAATTTGTTCGATTGATTAAAGGAATACTTCCTACAACTTTGAATAACAATAATATAGCACTAGATTATATCAAATTTTTACATATAGATTTAAATAATGCTTATGCTGAAATAGAGTCTATAAAGATACTGTATGAAAAGTTATTAGTAGGTGCTCCAGTTATTTTAGATGACTATTGTTATTCAGAGTTATATCGTGATCAGAAAAATTCTTGGGATAAATTTATCAAAGAAAAAGGTATGAAAATTCTTTCTTTACCAACTGGTCAAGGTCTTTTTTTTAAAATTTAAAAAAAACCCCCAGAAATTTCTTTCTGAGGGTTTCTAATTTGTTTAACTCTTGTACGAAGAGTGTTCTGGACTGGAATCGTATTACATACACTTCAGGTGTCTAAATAATTACTGATTTATCTAACTTTTCTTAAAATTGTTCATCACTGTTCATCACTGTTCATCACTGTTCATCACAATTAGGATTAAATTCAAAAGGAACTCAAAAGATGACTTTATTTAGAAGCAAGTCTAGAATGAAATTTATGAAAAAAATACCCCTATACATCTTTCTGGTTTTGATGTGGTGTAATATTGCGTTTGGTAAAATTTCAAACTATCAAATGGCAGGTGCCAAATTAAATATAAGTATCTTAGAAATTATGACCGCAGATCAAGTAGCAGAAAATGTACTTGGTACAGATCAACGTGATGAAAATTACTTTCATATTAAATACGTTCCAGATAAAAC
>Ga0181552_10003667_pt1 | contig 10916 bp, 10 predicted proteins | sample 011ome_18_FD_130583 | JGI IMG/M metagenome (GOLD analysis project Ga0181552, IMG submission 130583) | Coastal salt marsh microbial communities from the Groves Creek Marsh, Skidaway Island, Georgia - 011501BT metaG (megahit assembly) | ecosystem: Environmental > Aquatic > Marine > Intertidal...
GTGGTAGGAAATTATGGAAATCCCAAAAAGTTTTTTAGGTTATAAAAGAGAAAATGGAAGAGCTGGTACAAGAAACCATGTAATCATTCTTCCTGTAGACGATATTTCTAATGCATGTGCTGAGGCTGTAGCAAATAATATTAAAGGCACAATTGCGCTTCCTCATTCGTACGGAAGGTTACAATTTGGTGCTGATTTAGAATTACATTTTAGAACAATGATTGGAACAGGTAAAAATCCAAATGTTGCAGCTGTGATTGTAATTGGAATTGAACCTAAATGGACAAAAAGAATTGTAGATGAAATTGCCAAAACTGGAAAACCTGTTGAAGGATTTAGCATTGAGGGTGCTGGAGATATTTCAACAATTATGAAGGCATCAAAAAAAGCACAAGAGTTCTCAATGTGGGCTTCTGAAAAACAAAGAGAAGAATGTCCAATCAGTGATTTGTGGATATCAGTTAAATGTGGAGAGTCAGATACTACTTCTGGATTAGCTTCTAATCCAACAGTGGGTAATTTAATGGATAAACTTGAGCCGCTCGGTGTTCACTTATGCTTTGGTGAAACTTCTGAATTGACTGGTGCTGAAACTGTCTGCGCAGCAAGAGGTGCAACAAAAGAGGCTTCAGAAAAGTTTATGAGAACTTGGAATTCTTACAATGATTTTATTTTAAAAGAAGCTACTGATGACTTGTCAGAAAGTCAGCCTACAGCTGGAAATATAGCAGGTGGGCTAACCACAATTGAGGAAAAAGCTTTTGGTAACTTCCAAAAAATTGGTTCCAGAAAATTTATAGATGTTTTAGAGCCTGCTGAAGAACCAACAAAAGGTAAAGGATTGTATTTTATGGATACTTCATCTGCAGCAGCTGAATGTGTAACTTTACAAGCTGCTGGTGGTTTTAACATACACTTATTCCCAACTGGTCAAGGAAATATTGTTGGTAACCCTATAGAGCCAGTTGTTAAATTAACTGCAAATCCATTGACAGCAAAAACTATGAGTGAACACATAGACGTAGATGTATCCAAGATACTATCACGTGAAATGAATCTTGATCAGGCTGGAGACGAGTTAATAAAAAAAATGTTAAGAGTTGCTAACGGCAGGTTAACATGCGCAGAAGCTTTAGGTCATAAAGAATTTGTTATGACTAAACTCTACAGAAGTGCATAGCAAAAAATAAAAATTAATGTTAAAAAATAAATACCTGGTAATGCTACCAGGTATTATTCTTGCTTTTGTCCTTTATTCACTTTCTCAGGGTTTTAATAATATAATTGGAATTGAACTACTAGGTTACGAAAAAAGTCCAATTTCTACAGCGATGATAGCAATTCTAATTGGAATATTTTTTGGAAATATTTTCAAAGTTAGAAATATAATGACTTTAGGTTTAAATTTTACTCAAAATTATATTTTAAAATTAGGTATTATATGCCTTGGCATTCAACTCAAACCATTTGAATTTCTGGAATTTGGAAAAATATCAATACCATTAATTATAATTTGTATAATCAGTGTTTTAATTGTCGTTAAATTTATAATTAAAAAACTCAAGATCCCAAGACACATGGCTTATTTAATATCGATAGGCAGCACTGTGTGTGGTACAACAGCAATAATGGCAACTGCACCAATAATTAAAGCACAAAAGAATGAAGTTTCCTATGCAATAGCCAATATTACCTTGTTTGGAATTTTGTCTATGTTGATTTATCCTTATTTTGCAAATTTTTATTTTGATAGCGACCCTTTAAAGATAGGTTTGTTTTTAGGTACATCAATTCATGAAACATCACAAGTGGCTGCTGCTGGGTTAATTTATGATCAACAATTTGGTAGTCCTGAAACATTAAATATAGCAACTGTAACTAAACTAATAAGAAATACTTTTCTAGTTATTATGATACCCTTATTTGCGTACCTTTATAATAGAGGGCAAGTTCAAGAAAAAAATTATTCTTTAATAAAAATTTTTCCATATTTTGTTTTAGGATTTATAGCCATGATTATTTTTAGAAATATTGGCGATCATATATTTCTAGAGACAGCTAACTCAAAAAATTGGGCAGAAACTATTAACTACATTCAATTTGGAACGAAAATATTTTTAACAATGGCAATGGCTGCAATTGGGTTATCAACAAATTTAAAAGATCTTAGGTCAATGGGATATAAACCTTTCTTGGTAGGCTTTATTGCAATGAGTACTGTTGGAATAGTAAGTATTTTAACAATTGAATTTTATTCAAGTTTATAGCTTTAAAACTTATTCATATTTTAAAATCTTCATTTTTTTTAAAATTTTTAATAAAATTGGTATTGTAAAGACAATAAATAATAATCTTATCACATGGTGAAATGCAACAAATTCTGGTTCAAGATTAAAGGTAATCGCTATAACAGCTATTTCATAAATACCCCCGGGACAAAATGAAAGTAATAAAGTTAAAAAATTATTTTCAACAAAAAATGTCGCTATAAAAGCTGCTATTAGACCTAAAACTATAAGAATTAACGTTGAAACAAGACCGTGAAATAAATTGTTTGTTATATCTTTTACTGATTTACCTGCAAATCTACACCCTACAGATGAGCCTACTACTAAAAGGCAAATATTTATAATATCGTTAGAAAAGTTATATGAAGCAATTCCGGTAATTTTCAAAAATCCTGTCGAAACTAATGAGCCTGATAATAAAGCTGCTGGAATTTTTAATTTGTCAAAAAATAAAACTACAACAAAAGAGCAAAAAAAAAGTATGACTAATTCAAAATGACTATTAGATATTTGATCGACTTGTTCAATAATCGAAACATCTTGGGCAGCAATATGGTTTATAATAAAAGGTAAAATCGTAATAATGACAAACAATCTTATCAGATGAGAGGTGGCAACTTGCGATAAATCTGTCTTTTCATATTCTGCAATTATAATTAAAGGGCCTAATGCTCCTGGTGCAGCAGAAAATATAGATGTTTGTTTACTATAATTTGAAAATTTTTGTAAATATTTAGATACAAAAAAAATACTTACCAAAATATAAAAAAACATAATTATTGTTGTCCAAATCCAATTATAAATTTGATCAAATAAATTTAAATCTATGTAACTACCTATGTGAAGACTTAAAATTAATAGAATAAAACTAAATAAAATTTTTGGTACTTTTATACTAATGCCATATAAAGAAAGAATTGAAGTCGCAAACATTGGACCAATCATCCATGCCAATGGAATTTTTAAAAAATCTGCAATAATAGCTGAAGGTATAGAGGAGGTAATAACTATTAAAAATTCAATTGAAAAAAAATCTTTTAAATTTTTCTTATCAAAAGGAAAAATTAAAGAACTCAATTTTTAAAATTATTCTTTAAATCGTCAGCAGCTCTAGCTAATAAAGTTGAGTCTGTTCCGCAGCCTACAAAATCAAACCCAATATCTAGACATCTTTTAACTAAATCTTTTCTTCCTATTAATGTTCCAATTGGTTTATTATTTTTTTTTATTTCAGAAACTGTTTTTTCTATTAAATTCCATAAATCTTTATTATCAAATTCACCCATTATGCCCATGTCAGCTGATAAATCTGCAGGTCCAATAAATACTCCTGTAACTCCTTCTGCATTAGATATTTCAATAGAGTTCTTCATTGCTTGTTGAGTTTCTAATTGAGCTATTAGACAAATATTTTGATCAACATTTTCTAAATAATCTTTTTTTCTACCATAATCATTTGCTCTATGCACAAAAGCTACACCTCTAATCCCTTTCGGCGGATACATGCATGATTTACCAGCTAATTCAGCTTCTTCTTTTGTATTTACCATTGGGACTATAAGTGAGTTAAAACCATAATCTAAAAGAGGTTTTATTAAAATAGGATCATTCCAAGCAGGTCTAACAATTACAGATGAATTACCTTTTGACTCAATAGCTTGTGCTTGACTAATTACATTGTTTAAATCATTTGCAGAATGTTCCATGTCTAGCAAAATCCAATCAAAACCCGCTCCCGCAATTACATCTGCAGAAATGTGACTACATAAACTAGACCATAAACCAATTTGTTTTTTTTTGTCTAATAAATTTTGTTTAAATAAATTTTTCATAAATTAAATCGTCAATATTAAATATCAAAAATTTTGTTACTATTAAGTATGTTTTTTGGATCAAGCATTTTTTTTATATTTTTCATCATATTAATCTCTAAACTAGATTTGGTCTTAATTAAATCATCTTTTTTGAGAATACCTATGCCATGTTCTGCGCTAATAGATCCTTCATATTTCTTTATTTGAGAGTTTATTATAAATTTTATTTCTTTTTCATAATGATAGAAATCATCTTGAAAACCTGAGGGTTCAATTAAATTATAATGAATATTGCTGTCGCCTAAATGTCCAAATGTATGGTATTTTATGTTTGGTAAAATTTTATCAATTTGTTTTTGACAGGTATCAAAAAAGTTATTGAGATAATTTAGAGGAATTGAAACATCAAAACCAATTAATTTACCTTCTAATTTTTGTGCTTCCGTTAAATCCTCTCTAAATTTCCAAAAATCATTTGATTGTTGTTTATTTTGAGCAACAATTAAATCTTGATAAAAATTAGAAAGATTAGCTAATTCATTTTCTATTGTCTCACTTGCTTTAATGCTTGAAAAATCAACGTCAATTTTCACTAAAATATAATATGGATATTCTTTTTTAAAAAAACTTTTTTTAATAAAATCATGTTTTTTACAAAGCTCAAAAGATAAATGCGGGATCATTTCAAAACCGACTATTGGAAATTTTATTTTTTTCGAAATTTCACTATAAAAAAATATTACATCAGATAAATTTTCAAATGCTGCAAAAAAATCATATGTATTATTAACCTTTGGAAATATTCTTAAGATAGCTTTAGTGATAATTCCTAATGTACCCTCTGATCCACAAAATAAATCTTTAATATTGAAACCTGTATTATCTTTTATAACTTTGGATCCTAATTTGATAATATCGCCAGTGGCCAATACTACATTTAGAGCCAAAATGTTATTTCTAACTGAACCATATCTTAAAACATTAACACCACCAGCATTAGTTGATACTACACCTCCAATCTGACTTGAGCCAGTTGAGGCCATTTCTAAAGGGAAAAAAAAATCTTTTTTTTTTAATTCCTGATTTAAATTATCGACTATTACACCAGAATCTACATCCACACATTTATTAATAATATCAATTTCATTTATATTATTCATTTTCTCAAAATTAATGATGATTTCTTTTTTATCTAAACTTGGTGAAGCACTAGCTACTAAATTTGTATTACCACCTTGTGGAATAACCTTTAAATTATTTTTGTTGCAAAATTTTAAAATTCTTGACACCTCCTCCTCGTTCTTTGGAAAAACTACACATAGAGCTTTATTATAAATTCTTTTTCTCCAGTCTAAGCTATATTTTTTAATTAAATTTTCATCATCTTCAATTTTAACTAGGTGACAAATTTTTTTTAAATTTTCAATTTTACTCATAATTTAATTTATAATTGGTAAAATATTTATTTATAATTTTTTAAAATATTATAATATAATGATTTCAATAATCTTAACTATAAATTATTTCAATATCTAATTAATATTATTTACTAATGGAAGAAGCTTTTTTAATAATAAAGAATTTTATAAATTCATTTGATACGTTAGGACTAATTTTAATAATAACATTAACTATTATTGGATCGATTGTAGCAGGTATGTCGGGTTATGGTGCTGGTATATTAATCGGTGTTGTTTTAATACCAATGGTAGGTGTTAAAAAAATTATACCAATTATTACTGTGTTAACTTTTTATATTAATTTTTGGAGGATTATTTTATATTGGAATCATATCAATTGGCAGAGATCCTTATTCTTTGCTTTTTTTGCAGCACCTGGACTATACTTTAGTACCTATTTTTTTTCAATTGCATCAACCAAAACTCTTACATTAATTGTTGGATTTTCAATTTTCTTTTTAGTTATACTTAGAAAATTTTTTGATCATTTAAATATGCATTTAAACAAAAAATTGTTTGCGTTATATGCAATTTTTACAGGTTTATCTTTAGGGGTAATCTTAGGTCCAGGCTTAATGATTTTAACAGGCTTATCAGCATCTGGATTAACAGGCTCCACTCTAGTTGGTACTAGCTCTGTTGTTGACTTATTAACCATAATTGTAAGATCAATTCATTTTTATAATTTAGGAATAATAGATTTAGAAATATTTACTTTAGGAAGTTTTTTAGGAATAATGTGTTTATTTGGAACATATATAGGTAAAAAGATAGTAGATAAAATTGGTTCTAAAATTCATCAAAACTTTATTGAATTTTTTATGATCTCAGGCAGCATTATTATGATTATAAGAGCCCTTACTTTAAATTAAAATTAAATTGGAGAGTGGCCTACGCTCATGCCACCACAAACATATAAAGTTTGACCAGTTATAAATGATGATTTTTCTGAAATAAAGAATTCTACAGCGTTTGCCACTTCCTCAGGTGTACCGTATCTCCCCATTGGATTTTGAGACATATATTTTTTTTGATAGCTTTTATTTTGGTTATTGTTTTTTTTATGCAATTCAGTCATGATTGGTCCTGGAGAAATATTATTAACAGTTATGTTAAATTTTCCTAGTTCTAATGCCCAAGTTCGCGTAAATCCATATAAGGCTGATTTTGCAGCTGAATAACTAGTTCTCAATTCTCTACCTAAAGCTGCTCTGCTTGCAATGTTAACAATTCTGCCAAATTTTTTTTCTTTCATATTTTTTACAAGCCCTAAAGACAATTGTATCGCAGGTCTAAGGTTTAATTTCATTGATTTGTCAAAAGTATTTAAATCTAATTGATCAATAGATTGACCAAAAGAAGCACCAGCATTGTTAACAAGGCGTGTAATTTTATATTTTTTAATTTCCTCTAAAAGAGAATTTATTTCATTTTCTTTTGATAAATCGCATTCGTAAAATATCCCGGGAAAATTTTTTACTTTACTTCTTGCAACACCTATAACTTTATATTTTTTTGTAGATAGAATTTTTGATGTTGCAAAACCTATGCCTCTATTAGCACCAGTTATTAATACAGTTTTCATTATCTAAATCTTATAACATCTTCTATATTGGTTTGGTACAACTTTATTTTTAGGATTTAATTTTGAAAGTTCTTTCAAAATAAAATTTGGTTCATAAATATATTTTCTTGCATTTGAAATTAAATCTACATCATTTCTATTAATAATTTTTTTCATAAAATTAATATCATTAATCGAACCACCAACCCTAACTAAAATCTTAGATTCTTTTTTGATTTTTTTTGCAATTGAATAGTTAAAATTTTCTTTAGGTTTAAAATCAGTTTTTGAAATCAAACCACCGCTAGAAACACATACATAATCAAAACCGATGGATTTTAATTGTTTACTTAAATAGATTGAGTCTTTAGTGTCAATTCCTCCTTTAATCCAATCCTTTCCTGTTATTCTTGCTCCAAGAATTTTATGTTTTGACCAATTTTTTCTAACGATTTTTGCAATTTCTATTAAAAAACAACATCTGTTATTCAGGTTTCCTCCATACTCATCTGTTCTTTTATTAGATAAAGGAGAAAAAAATTGATGCAGCAAATATCCATGAGCCATATGCAGTTCCAAACAATCTAAATTCATTCTACTTGCATACTTGGAGCTCTTGTCGAAAGCTTTTCTTACATAATTAATATCATCTTTATTCATTTGCTTTGGATATGGCCAGTTTAACTCTTTTTTAATTTTTGATGAAGAAATTGTCTTCCAAGAATTTTTTTTTAATGAACTATTTGGTTTAATCCAAGGAAGTTCTGCTGAACCTTTTCTTCCCGCATGAGAGATTTGTAATCCTAATTTAATATCAGAGTCTTTTTTTAAAAAATTTATGAGCTTATTCAAATTTTTAAAGTTTTCATTATTTGCTAATGCCATATCAGAATGAGTTATTTTACCTTTTTTTTCAACAGCTGTTGCTTCTAACATCAATAAAGCCGCTCCACTACTCGCAAGATTTTCAAGATGTTTATAATGCCATTTTATAGGATTTCCATTTTTAGAGGAGTATTGACACATTGGTGAAACAACAAATCTGTTTTTCAACTTAATTTTATTAATTTTAAGACTATTAAAAATTTTTTCTTTCATAATTAAATCTATTTTTATCTTTTTATTATTTTATTATTTTTTTTCTCCCATTTAAATTGTCTTGCTGAATAAAAAATGATTATACAAGTTAATAAAATTAAGCATATTGATACTGGTCTTTGTAAAGTGTATAGAATTGGATCGCCTCTTGATACAACCATCAAATCTCTTAATCCATTTTCTGCTATAGGACCTAAAATTAATCCAAGCAAAGCGGCTCCTGTAGAAAAATTATATTTTGTCATTAAATAACCTACAACTCCAAAGGTCATCATTATCCATATATCTACAACATTATTAGTATTTACATACGTTCCAATAATTGAAAAAATAATTATTAATGGAGCAAGTAAGCCTTTAGGCATGACTGTTAAATGAGCCATACCTCTTGCCATAAAAGCTGCAATAACTGCCATTAATATATTTGCAGCCAAAAATCCCCATATTACAGTGTAAACAACTTGTGGGTTGTTTTTGAATAAGCTTAAACCTGGTTGCAAACCGTGAATAACTAATGCACCAAGTATAACCGCTGCTGAAATTCCACCCGGTATACCAAGAGTAAACATTGGTATTAATGAGGTTCCTGTGCTTCCATTATTTGATCCCTCTGTAGCAGCTAAACCTTTAATCTCTCCTTTTCCAAATTGATCTCCTTTTTTTCCTTTTTGAATTTCCCAAGCATATGCAATCCATTGGGCAATACTTCCGCCTGCAGCTGGTATAATCCCTAAAATTAAACCACACCCCCATCCTCTAAATAATGAATATTTAACTTTTTTAATTTCTTCAAATTTGGGCCATATATTCCAACTCAACTTAGAATTACCACCAATGGTGTCTTGAGCTTTAGATAATGACAATTCCAAACCTTGAGCAAAAGCGAAAAGGCCAACTATAGCTGGCATTATACCTATTCCAGAGGAAAGTGATGTAGAACCAAATGAGAATCTTGGTATCCCTGAGTATAAGTCAATTCCAACCGTAGATAAAAAAATTCCAAAAAAACCAGCTATTAATCCCTTAAAGATATGACCAAAAGAAATAGATGCTATTGCTGTCAAACCTAATATCGCCATTAAAAAATATTCTGAAGGACCAAACAACAATGCAACTTCTGCCAAGGGTGGTGCTAAAAGTAATAATACAAATCCACTAATTAATCCACCAACTACACTCGCAAATGTTGATATCCTAATAGCTTGAATAGCTTTCCCTTTTTTTGTTAACTCGTAACCTTCAATGGCTGTTGCCGCAGATGCTGATGTGCCTGGCGCTCTAATTAATATTGCAGAAAAAGATCCACCATACATACCTGCCGCATAACAAGAGACCATCATAATTAATGCCTCTGTTGCTGGAAAATTAAATGACACCGGTATTAATAGGGCAATAGCCATAGGTGGGCTTAAGCCCGGGATGGCCCCGATAACTAAACCAATTAACACACCAATAAATAATGATAATAAAACACCTAAACTAAATAGATTTTCAAAATAACTTAATGCCTCGAATATATACATTTAAATTATTATTCCTTTAGGAAGGTTGGTTTTTAGAAATATAACAAAAAATCCATACATTAATGGAATTAATATTATTAATGTTAAAAATAAACTTTTATAATTCCTTACACCTAAAAAAAAACTAGTAAAAATAAAATATAAAGCAGTGGATGTAAAAAAGCCCAAAAAAAGAATTAGATAAACATAAATTACCGAAAATAATACAATCAAATAAGGCCTTAAATTATTTGAATTAAGTTTAAATTTATTAGGAATTAAATATGTGTCTTTATTTTGAAAAAAATCCAATATAGAGAAAATAATTACTCCAATAGCACAAAACGTTGGAAGTAAATTTGCATGATCTGTGTAATTTTTTGATTCTATAATAACGAAAATCGATATTGGTAATATTATCAGATTTCTTATTATTATAGTTTTAGACATATAATGGGTTAGAAAAATAATAAGGCTAACTAAAAGTTAGCCTTATTAAATCTTTTATAATCAATTACTGTTTCCAGTATTCTACCACTTTGACGGCTGCTTCTGTGTCAGAAATAAAGTCTTTTAAATCAGATCCTGAAGCTGTCCAAATTCTACTTGACTGAGATAGTTCAGCAAGTTGATATCCTGGATTAGCTTGTGCTTTATTGATTGCATTTTTGAAAAAGTCATACTTTTCTTGACTAATTCCATTAGCGGCTATTAATGTTCTTGCAGCAAAACCTATATTTTCTACACCCGCTACTTCACCAAAAGTTGGAACTGAAGGCAAAAATTCAGATCTAACATTATCAAGAACTGCAATAGGTCTCATTTTACCCTCTCTAATATAATTGACATAATAAGAAACATTTCCTGCAATCATATCAGTAGTGCCAGCCAAAAGTTCTTGAACTTTTTTTGCATCATTATTTGCATAAACTTTAGCTACTTTGAAACCTTTAACTTTTTTTTCTGCAAATGCTAAACCTTGATAATCGTCAGATCCAATTGCTGTTGTGCTGACTAACAATTTACCAGGGTTTTTTGCTGAGTAAGCAAGAACATCTTTTAAACCACCGGTAAATCTTTCATCATCAGCTCTCACCAACCATAGGCATGGATCGTAAGTTTGACCTCCTATAAAATTAAAGTCACCTACTGTTTCTGTTCTTTTCATTTTTGGATCTAAATATGCAAAA
>Ga0181552_10003684_pt1 | contig 10894 bp, 16 predicted proteins | sample 011ome_18_FD_130583 | JGI IMG/M metagenome (GOLD analysis project Ga0181552, IMG submission 130583) | Coastal salt marsh microbial communities from the Groves Creek Marsh, Skidaway Island, Georgia - 011501BT metaG (megahit assembly) | ecosystem: Environmental > Aquatic > Marine > Intertidal...
CATCCGATTTAACATATGAAACTAATTTAGGCAATGATTATAAACATAATGGAAAACTATTTTTTGATTACGGATGGCCTGAAAAAAATAGTTTTAATAAAAAGGTTATTGAGGTTAACCCAAAAGAAGGAGATATGTATATATTTCCATCAACTTTATCGCATTATACAGAGCCAGTATTAGGTAAAGATGATTATAGGTATAGCATTAGTTGTAATTTTATCGTATCAGAATCCGTAAAATTTATGACAAGTGCCATAAAGAGAGAAAAACTATGAATAAAAGACAAGAGATGCTAGTAATCACAATGGAAGAATGTGCTGAACTAAGTCAGGCATGTAGTAAGTTAATACGTTTTGAAGACGACCAAAGCGAACAAGACATTAAAAACTTACAAGATGAAATTGGCGATGTTATGTGTATGATTGATATTATGAAACATAGTGGTCTTGTCAATGACGAACAGATTGAAGAACGTAAAAAAGTTAAAACAGACAAATTAATGAAATGGAGTTTATTGTTCAGTGAAGATTGATTTTGATGTAGATATTGATATGGCTAACAGAGATGACTTTCTCAAGTTAGTAAATCACACTTCTGCAAGTATTGAAAAGGATGGTAAGTTTACCAAACACAATACTGGTGTCTACTTTCAAAACATTCCTAAGTTTCCTTTAGAAGGTTACAGTACAATAGATCACAAAGAAGCAGAAGAAGAAGGTTGGTTTAAGGTAGACTTTCTTAACAATCACATCTATGAAGGGATAAAAGACGAGACACATCTGGATAAACTAATTAACACACAACCTATGTGGGAACTATTCAAGCATAAGGAAATTGTAGAACAATTATTTCATATAAGTAATCATTGGGATATAGTAAAACAACATCCTCCTACAAGTCTTGAGGAATTAGCAATGATACTTGCAATGATTAGACCCGGTAAAAGACATTTGGTGGGAAAGGATTGGAAGGTAATAGAGGAAGATGTATGGATAAAACCAAATGATGGTACATACTTCTTTAAGAAGTCACATAGTTATGGTTATGCTTTGGCTATTATCGTACAATTAAATCTATTATGTGAAAGTTAGTCTACTTTTCTAACTAGTTGAATCCCACGTCTTTTTATTCTTTTCTTAATTAAATTCTGTAAAGAGGTCATTGGGCCAAATATAATTTCTATATCTTTCATTACAAAAGTCCTTAAAAGATTTTTATAAGGTTTCATTTCATGAAATAAAAATATATCTATCGGTAACTGCCTATTAGATTCCCACCACCAAGTTTCACCTAATTCTAAAAACTGTTTTCTTATTTCGTTGTTTGGGATTTTATCTAAATCGTAAAATGTTAAAATACTATTATCGTGATTGATAACGATACCTATGTATTCATTCTCACCATATTTGATGCCGGTTAGGAACGGATATCGTTCTTCTGTTTGTTTGATAAGTTCTTCTTTCTCCACAAAACTATTTATAATAAATATTGATAAATAGTACAATATAAAGAGTTTATTATGAGCCAAAACGACCACAAATTATACTTATATGATAACAATATTGACTTAGTTATTGGTACTGATGGCCTATACGTGGATAACAGACCTATGAATAATAGAAAATTAATTGCCCATAAAGGGTTAACAAACGAATTACTGTTCAGTATTAGGAACAGAGATAGAAAATTACAAAATGTTTTTAGTGATACCTTAAGTGCGTATCTCATAAATCCTACAACTAAAAGAAGATTATTTTATAAACTTTTAGAACATACCAGTAACGTAGGACAAGTAAAGTTAGTTTTAGATGAAGGCGACTTAAGAAACGTTACAGCAGGATTATACAGAATTTACATAGCAAAACAAGATGTTTCAGGTATAGACAAGCCTGTATATTCAGACCAAAATAATGGATTAGTTTTTGACATACAGATTACAGAACAAATAGATCAATCTCCAACACCAACTCAAAGTGCAAACACATTTTTACAAGTAGCATCAACAACAGATGGTGATCCAGCAAATGTTTTTACAACAAGTGCTTTTTCAGGTAATCAAGATAGAAACTTTCCAAATGCATTACATTCTATAGCAATCTACCCTGATGCATATACAGGTAAAATAGATGTACAGGCCAGTCTAGTTGAAAGTGTACCAAGTACTAATAATTTAAGTACTGATTGGGTAACATTAGAGAGTAATATACAAGTATATCATAAATTATTAACAACAGGTAATATTATTATTACTGATAGTAATATACAGACAAGTACAGGAAGTGTTACTAGTTTAGGATTACAATCTATAATAATTACAGATAATGAAAATAGTAATACAGAAATTAATTCTTCAAATATTGATTTATCATCAGCAACCACATTAGCAAATGTTGTATCTCTTATAAATTTAGCAGGAAATACAAATGCAAATGTAGTAGCAAGTGTTGTTTCAACAGAAGATACTGAAGCAAATACTAAAACATATCAACTAAGATTAGCAGGTATGGACTATACCTTAAGTGGTCAAAGCATAGCAAATGTTGGTATTTCTGCAGGCACATATAAAAAACCTGCATCTAATATTATTACTAAAAATTATAATATCAATGCAAACTGGATTAGAATTTTACATACGCCAACATCAGGTAATATAAGCCAAGTCTTAATAAGAAACTAGTTGACTTTTAACATTATATCCTGTATAATAATACTATGGATATAGACTTTTTAGTTGAGAGTGTACATCGCCTCCTTTTAGATAATTTGCCAGTTAGAACAGGTAAAACTCCTAGTGGCTGGAACACAATGGATTGTCCAATGTGTAGTGATAAAAGAAAACGTGGCGGACTTATAACTACAGGAGCAAAAATATCCTATAATTGTTTTAATTGTGGCTTTACTACTGGTTGGGAACCTAACCCTACCTTAGGTAAAAAGTATAAAGACTTAGCAACCAGACTAGGTGCAACTGAAGAAGATGTACATAAAGTCACAATTGAACTCTTGAAATACACAGAAGAATTAGAAACAGAAAATACTTCTGATTATGTGTATTCCATAGCAAAATTTAATATAATAGATTTACCAGACAATGTTGTTACTGTAGATGATTTAGATGACGATCATGCTATTAAACAATATGCAGAACAAAGAGGACTACTTGGTCTATATCCACTGCTATACTTTAATGAAAAGTTATACAAGCAGAGATTAGTGGTCCCCTTTACCTATAACGGCGAGTTAGTTGGCTGGACAGCAAGACATATTGCTCCTCCAGATAAAACAACTCCTAAATATTTACATAATATGCAATCAGGATATGTTTTTAATGTAGATAAATTTGCAGACACAGAAAGAGAAATTGTTATAGTGACAGAAGGAGTATTTGATGCTATAATGATAGATGGAATAGCAATACAAGGCAATAGTATTGGTCCTGAGCAGGCACACTTAATAGAAAAATTAGGCAAAAGAATTATAGTATGTCCTGACAGGGATGAAGCAGGCAAAGATTTAATTATGCAGGCCGCTGAACTAGGGTGGGAAGTAAGTTTCCCGCCTTGGCATGTGGATTGTAAAGACGCCGCAGATGCAGTTAATATGTATGGAAGATTGGCAACAGTGAGCAGTATAATAAAACATGCAACAAACAATAAACTTAAAATAGAAGTAAAGGCAAAAATGTTATGAGAGAAAAAATAAAAAATTGGGCAAATGTATGTAAATTACATTGGAAGGAAATAGTTACACTATCTATCGCATTGCATTGGGTAGTAGACTTATTAATATTAGGACCAATAGTTTTCTTTTTGGGATATTTGTTTGGAGTACATGTAGGACATTAAATGAAATTAGTAGCAAACGGTTGTAGTTTTACTTTTGGACATAAAGATTCTAAAAATAATATGGCTCCAGATTGGGTATGGCCTAGTCGTTTTAACCACACAAAAGGATTTACAAATGTTGTTAATTTAGCCGTTGAAGGAGCATCTAACGATAGAGTTGTTAGGACTTCTATTGAATATTTTGAAAAAAATAAAGGAATAGATTTTAACAGTACAATACTAGTAGTACAGCACCCTACACCTAATAGAGGAGAATGGTTTAATACAACAAATAAATTATGGGTAGGATATGTTAATAATGTAGAAAATGTACTTTATGATATAAGTTTGACAGATTATACTATAGATGATTTAGATAAAATTACAACAGATACTGAAACAGAAAGAAAAGTATTTAATCAGTATAAATCTTTTGTTGAATCAGATTTAACAGAAACTATAAAATATTTTAAAAATATAATTTTATTACAAAATTATTGTAAACAAAAAGGAATTAAACTTTTACAGGTAGGACTATCAGCAAGATGTTTACCTAGATTTTATTTTAAAGGTTCCAGGCAAACTATATCAAATAATATATTTTGTAAGGAATTATATAAAATGATAGACGAATCTATAATTTGTGATAGATTTTTAACAGATATAGCAAAAGGCAATGAAGAAAGTGCTGACGATGGTCATCCAAACGAAGCAGGTCATGACATAATTTTTAGATATATATACAATGAGATAAAGAAAAGATGGCAGATATAAAACAATATAATGAAGAAACACAAGAATTATTTTTAAGATTCTTACTTAGTGATCCCGATTTATTCGCAAGGTGTCAAAATATTGTAAATCCTGTATATTTCAATATGAAATACAGAAAAGCAGTTGAACTTTTTGTTTCCCATAGTACAGAACATAATGCTATTCCAACTCCTGAACAAGTAAGTGCGGTTGCAGGAGTAACTTTAGAGCCTATTCCAAATGTAACTCCTGATCATCATGAATGGTTTATGAATGAGTTTGAAACATTTTGTAGGCATAAGGCACTAGAAAAAGCAATTATAGAAAGTACTGACTTGCTGGAAAATCAAGACTATGGTACTGTGGAAAACAAAATTAAAGATGCAAGTCAAGTTGGTTTGGTTAAAGACTTGGGTTTAGAATATTTTGAAAATCCTAAGGAAAGATTACAATGGATTAAAGATCAAGCAGGTGCAGTTAGTACAGGCTGGAAAGGCATAGATCATAAACTTTATGGTGGTATGAATAGAGGTGAGATGACAATCTTTGCTGGTGGTTCTGGTGCAGGTAAAAGTTTGTTTTTACAAAACTTTGCAGTCAATTGGTCTCTAGCAGGTATGAATGTAGTTTATATTAGTTTAGAGTTAAGTGAGCAATTAATTAGTATGAGATTAGATAGTATGGTATCTGGTTATGGCACAAAAGAAGTTATGCGTAATATGGATGATGTAGACTTAAAAGTTCGTATGAAAGCCAAAGGTGCTGGTAAACTGAGAGTAAAACAAATGCCTAACGGTGTTAATGCAAATGATATCAGAGTATTTTTGCGAGAATATGAAATATCCTGTGGTGAAAAAGTAGATTGTTTACTTGTGGATTATTTGGATTTGATGATGCCTATTAGTGCAAAAGTAAGTGGTAGTGATTTGTTTATTAAGGACAAATATGTATCTGAGGAGTTGCGTAATTTGGCAGTGGAAAGAGACTTATTGTTCGTTACTGCTTCACAGTTAAACAGAGGTGCAGTAGAAGAAATAGAATTTGATCATCATCACATAGCAGGTGGTATTAGTAAAATACAAACAGCAGATAATGTTGTGGGTATTTTTACAAGTAATGCTATGCGAGAGAAGGGTAGATATCAAATACAGTTTATGAAAACAAGAAGTAGTAGTGGTGTAGGCACAAAAGTGGATTTAAGATTTGATCCTGATACACTAAGAATAGAAGATTTACAGGAAGGCGATGAAGATGCCGACACAATCACAACAACAAGTTTAGTTGATCAACTAAAAAGAGGTAATTCTATAAAAGCAGAAGAGCCTGAGCAAAAGGATACTATAGGACAAGCCATGAACATGCGTGAGTTCCTCAAAAAGAATGACTTATAATGATAAATAGCATTATACAATATTTTTGGAGACATCATGCCTAAGGCTAGAAGTATATTAGAAGAATTAAATCAAATTTCTGTTGATCGTGATAGAAATCATGTGACATCTAATAGAGGCGAACATGTAATTACCAGTGCAATTAATTTAATTGAACAGATAGAATTACACTATGATGATAAAACAGCAAAAGACTTAACTAATAGACTTATCAATAGTATAAGAGGCAAAGACGTTAATAAATTCTCCAGAGGTATTAAGAAAATTATAAAAGAATCTCAGAGAGAAAACAATGCTGATTAAGGAAGTCATAGAAAATACCAATACCTTTCCTTTATTAGAACAGGATCTTTTAAAAGACAAGCAAAAAATTGCCTATAAAGGAAATACATATACTTGGGACGAAACAAATCAGGAATTTTCAGTAAAAGTTAATAATATTGATACTCCAGTAGAACAAGGTTCAAGACTGGAATATGATATATTAAACTCAGCAGGAATTGTGAAGTCAGGCGGCCAATTGCAACCAACACTAAAAGCAAGATTCAAAAATTTATTTAAATCAAAAACACCTGGAGTATTGGGAAGAACCAAACAAGATATGGATAGCCAAGACGGTATAAGCAAGAAAGCAGGAGCAATGATTGGTTCAATCGTTGGCAGAGGATTAGACAAAATGTTTGGTGGTCCTAACGAAAAATTCCCATTAAATCTACAAATGCATTTCATATCTAAAAAGGGCGAACCTATAAATGTACTTTTACAACAGGAATTTAATTCAAAAGATTTAAAAGATATGGTTAAAAAAGGCGAACTGGTACAAGTTAAAACTAAACAAGGTAATAGAACATTTGGAATAAGTCCTGCTAAATTAATTACAGGCTTCGCTAAGTGAAATGAAATTTCATGATATTTCAGGTAATTTCTTAAAGGAAATAATACTAGAAGCAGAAAATAAAAATACTCATCTAGAGCATTTAGAAGATAATATTTTTAACAGAGGTTATCAAGGCGCCAAAGAAGCAATAAACTATCTATACAGTTTACATGAAATGCTAGAAGGCAATTCAGAAAGTCCTGTAAGCATGACAACAAAATGGGACGGAGCACCTGCCATTATAGCAGGTAGAGATCCTGCAACAGGTAAATTTTTTGTGGGTACCAAGGGTGTATTTGCACAAAAGCCTAAAATAAATTTTACAGATAAAGACATAGAAGAAAATCATCCTGCAGAAGGTTTACAGGAAAAATTAAAACTAGCATTAAGAACATTAAAGAATTTAAATTGGAATACTGTAGCCCAGGGCGACATGTTATTTTCCAAAGAAGATTTACAGCAAACTAATATAGACGGAGAAGAAGTATTAGTATTTAAACCAAATACTATTGTATATGCAGTACCAACTAATAGTGATTTAGCAAAACAAATTGCAAATGCTGATATAGGTATTGTTTGGCACACAGAGTATGTAGGAGGCCCTACACTAGCCGATACAAGGGCCAAATACGGTTTTGATAGTAAAGTATTAGGACAAAGTTCTAAAGTTTGGCACAGAGACGCATTAATTAAGGATTTATCAGGTGTAGTTACTTTAACTAATAATGAAAGCGAAGAAGTTATGGGTGCTATTAGAGAGGCAGATGCTTATTTAAAAAACATAGATTCAGATACTTTTAGTTGGTTAGAAAAAGGGAACGATGTTATTGGTAAAGACTTTCTACAACAACTTAAGGCACATGTAAATAATAATATTAGAGCAGGTGCATTTGATGAGCCAACAAAATTTGCACAGGGATTTATACAAAAGTATATTACTTTTATGCAAAAGAAAATAGACGGATATAAAACTCAAGCAAAGCAAGACGAAATGAATGACAAGTTAGTACAAGGCGTAAAATTTATAAAAGAACATGTACCTAGTATTGTCAGTGTGTATGACTTATACTTAAAAATTATACACTCAAAAGTATTAATTGTTAAAAAATTAGAAACAATCAGGCAGTTACCTACATTTAAGGAAACTGAAAACGGATATGAAGTAACAGGCGAAGAAGGTTTTGTTGCAGTAGACAGAATGGGTAATGCATTAAAATTAGTGGACAGATTGGAGTTTAGCAGACTTAACTTCGGAACTGGAGCACCAGGCAAATGAACTTAGTAAATGAAAGAAATCTAAACCCTGATGTTAAAGATTATGTAAAAGGTAAAAAAACCAAACTAATCAAAGTTAGAGTAGCAGACTTAGATGACGATGCTATTGATGACAGATTTCTAAGAGTTATAGATGTTGACCCAGACGTAGGTGTTGATTTAGATGAACCAATATTGATAGACAAAGATGGCAAAACAATACTCGACGGTTTTCACAGAGTGTATCAAGCAAAACGTGTTGGTAGAGATGTAATACCAGCAGAAAAAATAATAGAAAATAAAATGGAATTTAAATTAATAGATAAAGAAATATCAGAAGCAAGATTATACAGAACAAGCCGAAATTTTAATGCTCTTACAGGTAAAGATGTTGCAAATCTATTTTACTTGACATCGTTAAGTACATATATGATGCTAAATGACGATAAGCAATATGAATATGCTAAAGAATATATAAAACAAACAGTACAATACGGCCCTTATACTTTATTTAGAAGTCATGCAACAGATTTGTATTTGCTAGGTCACGTTTTAAGAGACCCAGATACAAGAAGTATTTCATTAAAAAATCCTATATCAAGCAAACAGTATTTAAAAAAACTAAACTTTGATGCTAGAAAACATTACATGTTTTACATGAGACTAAAAAATTCTTCTGTAAAAGGTACTGAATTTAATTCTTATTTTTTAAGATTAGAAAGTCAACTTAATATAAAAGATGGAAAGTATAAACAGTGGAGAAGATTGATTTCAGATTGGAGTAATTTAAAATATACTTCTAAACAATTAGTTGTAGCGAAATTATTACAGGAGTATCGTAGATTAGGAAGAGGAAGTGAAATGGTAAGTCCTTTAAGTACTATGACAAAATATAGAGGCTACAATACATCTAAATATCAAGAACCCAAAACAAGTTTAGCAAAAAGAGCCTTAGGTACAGTTGCAGGTGCGGCCGCAGGTAGAGTTGCAGGTAAGAAGATAGCACAAAAATTAGGTAAAGATATAGATAAATATAAGAAGTACGGCACAGGAATTGGTGCAATAGCAGGATACTGGGCAAGTGGAAGAAAGAAAATATAAAATAAAAGTAAGAGAACCACAATATCCTACTGAAGGAGAGTTTACACTTTGTAATAGAGGAGAACTTGCTGTTTTTAGAAACGGTAAATGGGTTAGACCAAATGAAAATAAATGATATAATACTAGAGGCAACTTTAAGTCCTGATGAAAAGGCTCAACAGCAAAAAATGGCCAATGCTGAATATAATAGAATTATGCAATTGAAAATACCTGATGCCAAACAGTTTGCAACCGATTTTATGAAAGCCTTTGGACTATACGGTACTGTTGATAGTGCATATCAGCAGGCAGTTGCGATGTCTAAAGAAAGAGAGGCCAAATTAAAAGCCAGACAAGAAAAAGACGCTGAACTAAAAGGTAAAAAAAGAAGTTCTATGTATGTTAGTGCAAAAAGAAGTGGTCCAGAACCAACTAGTAGACCACCTATTTCAGTTCCAGGAGGCGGGTCAGGAGTAGGTAGAGGTAAATATACCCAATACAAAGATGGTTCTGCTAGAGCCGGTTCAGGAAAATTTCAACAGGGTATGGATGCTGTAGGTAAATTTATACAAGACTTACCGGGAGGTAAAACGTTATCACGTGCAGGTAAGGCTCTGGTAAAAGGTGTAGAACCTATTACAAAGGCAGTGGATACAGGTCGTAAAGGTTACGACTTTTTCAGAGATCCAGATGCGTTCCAAAAATTTAAAAACACTCGAATTAAAAGAAGATAAATTCACCGTTTTCTGATAAATAAATGTAACGGAGCAATTTGCTCTAAAACATATTAGGAGAATATAATGGCACAAGCAAACCCAAACGCGGCAGTAAGAGCGGCAAACGGATTCGTAGGACAAACTCACATTCTTTCAGTTGATGATGTTTCAACAGTTTCAGTAGAAGCGGCATGTTTAGAAGCACAAAACGAAGGTTTTGTAGTTGTAGCGATTGAAGATGACGTAGCAAGTGACGGATGTCACATTGCACTACAAGGTGCACAAGCAACACCTTCAATTACTGGTACAACATTAGTAGTTACTTTTGGTTAATCCGTAATTAACAATTTAAAGGGCATTTTATATGCCCTTTTTTTATGGAAAAATGATAAATAAAAGTAACAGCGATACATTCGCATATAAATTAGGAGAATAAAATGGCACAAGCAGATAGAAGAGCGGCGGCGGCTGGTGAGTTTATTGGTAAAGACGTATTCTTAAAAAGTTTCCAACAACAATCAGGAAACATTAGTGCGGCAGAACTTACAGCATTGGTTAGCTCAGTACAAAACTTAAACCTTTCAGTATTAAAAATTGGTGACTTCACAGCAGATAGTCAAACAACTGTAAACTTTATACTAGAAGGTGCAGACAACTTAGCAAACGGTGACCTAGCAGGACACGTCATTGCAGACGTCTCATTCTAAGTTTAACAAACTTTTAAAAAATCCTCACTAGTTGGGGATTTTTTTTGATCTGGAAATCTGAAATACTGATAAATAGTACAAAGACGGAGACACACATGAGTATAGAAAGATCAGGAGCGATGGGTAGTTCAGAAGTTGTATCAGGCAACATAGAATTTTACACATTGTTTACTACTATAGATATTACGAGAACAGGTGACTATACAGACAATACACAGAAAGATTTTGAAAGTGTTGTACAAGTAATAGGATTAAGAGCACAACCAGTGGTTATGAATAATCCAGTTGC
>Ga0181552_10003686_pt1 | contig 10891 bp, 12 predicted proteins | sample 011ome_18_FD_130583 | JGI IMG/M metagenome (GOLD analysis project Ga0181552, IMG submission 130583) | Coastal salt marsh microbial communities from the Groves Creek Marsh, Skidaway Island, Georgia - 011501BT metaG (megahit assembly) | ecosystem: Environmental > Aquatic > Marine > Intertidal...
AGAGATTGTTATGGAATAGCTTGTAAAATATGCACCACTTGTTATCCTAATCGAAATAAACCAATTAAAGTTAATAAAGCATAATGAAAATTTTAGGAATTGGTAATGCCATTGTGGATGTTTTATGCAAAGTATCTGATGATTTTTTAATTAAAAATTCTTTAATTAAGAGTACAATGAAACTAATAGACCAAACTGAATTTCAAAATCTTTTATCATCATTAAATATTGAAGAAACAATTTCTGGCGGATCAGTTGCTAATTCTATTGTTGGCTTGGCTCAACTTGAAAATAATGTTGGTTTTATAGGAAAAATTAATAATGATAATTTAGGGAATAAATATGAGGATGGATTAAGAAAAGAAAATGTTAATTTCTTGTATACAAAAAAAGATGAACCTATACCAACTGGTTCTTGCCTAATCTTAATTACCCCAGACTCTGAAAGGACTATGTGTACTTTTTTAGGTGTTGCAGGAAAAATAAATGACAATGATCTGCATGAAAAATATATCAAAAACTCAGATATTTTATTTTTAGAGGGATATTTGTGGGATGAAGGTGAACCCAAAAAAGCGTTTAATAAAGCAATTTTTAACGCAAAAAAAACCGCAATGACTTTATCAGATTTATTTTGTGTTGAACGTCACAAACTAGATTTTTTAGATTTAGTAAAGCACAAACTAGATATAATTTTTGCAAATGAACAAGAAATCACCTCTTTAATCAACGCAAAATCTTTTGATGAGGTCGTATCTTTTTCAAAAGAAATTAAAAAAAATATTGTTATTACTAGAGGAAAAAAAGGAGCAATTTCTATAAATTCAAATGAAATCGTTGAATGTGATGCACAAAAAAATCTTAAGATTAAAGACTTAACTGGAGCGGGCGATTTATTTGCTGCTGGTTATCTTCACGGAATAATAAACAATCTGACTACTGAAGAGTGCCTAAATAAGGGAACCGAATTATCTTCAAGGATCATTCAAAAAATAGGGGCTAGGATTTAAAAATTTTTATTTATGAAATAACCTGATTTAGTATTTTTTATAAAACTGCTATCATTAAATGTTTTTAAAAATTTTTTTCTAAGGCGATAAATGTGAGTTTCAACAGTATGGGTCTCTAAATCTGAGGAATAATTCCACACTTTTTTTTGTATATCTTTTAAACTTGATATACTATTTGATTGAATAAACATTATTAATTGGACCTCTTTTTCAGTTAAATCTAAATGTCTTTTACCTGTTGAAATCTTTCTTGAATTTAAATCAAGTATATATTTGCTTACTTTAATACTAGATTGATTAGAAAAATTTTTTGCAAGAAAAAATAAGTTTATTTTTTCTACAAGTCTATTTATTTTTATTGGAACTTTAAAAATATATAAATTTTTAATTTTATCTGATTTTTGTGAAATAATAATATAATTATTTTGATTAATAATATCTAATTTATTAGTAATATTTTCTGTATAGACCTGAAAGGTAAAGTCTAATTTATTCTTAATTTCTTCAAATATTTCAAGTAACATTGGAGAATTATAAATTAATACTATTTTTTTCATTAAGTAATGCAGATAATTATTAAAAATAAAGATACTATTTTATTAGATGATTTTAAATTTAAATGTTCATCAGGCAAAAATGGTATTTCTTCTAAAAAAATTGAAGGTGATTTAAAAACACCCAAAGGAGTATATTCTATTGGTAAATTGTTTTACAGAAAAGACAAAATTACTGAAATTAATACCAAATTAAAAAAAGTGCCTATTAAGAGAAATATGTATTGGTGTAATGACATAAATAGTAAACACTATAATAAACTAATTACTTCATCTAAAATGGGTACTCATGAAAAAATGTTTAGAAATGACGATAAATACGATTTAGTAATTGTTATAAATTATAACACAAAAAAAATTATCAAAAATAAAGGTAGTGCCATTTTCTTACACCTTACTCATGATTATAAAAAAACTGAAGGCTGTATTGCAATAAAAAGAAATGACATGATGGTACTTTTAAAATTAGTTAATGAGAAAACAAAAATTAAAATCAATTAAAATCTATTACCAAAAATCTTAGAACCAATTCTTACATAGGTTGCTCCACAATTAATAGCATCCATGTAATCTTCAGACATACCCATACTTAGCTCCTTCAAATTGAGAATTTTGCTTAAATCATTCATTTTTTTGAAGTGCTGAATAGCTTTTTGATTTTGTGGTGGAATACACATCAAGCCCACAATATTAAGTTTAAATTCTTCTTTACATTTTTTATAAAAATTTTCCAACTCATTAATGGCTAAACCATTTTTTTGAATTTCATTTCCTATGTTTACTTGAATAAATATTTTGAGACTCTTATTGTTTTTTTTTTGTTCAAAAGCTATTTTTTCAGCTAATTTAATGTTATCTAAAGAATGAATATAATCAAATAGAGGAATTACAAATTTTACTTTATTAGTTTGCAATTTACCAACCATGTGAAGTTTTAAATTTTTATTCATTTTCTTTACATCTGCCCATTTATCGACAGCTTCTTGAACTTTATTTTCTCCAAAGTGAATATGTCCACTATGAATCAACGGACTGATATCATCAATTTTAAAAGTTTTACTAACAGCAATAATGTTTAACTCTTTCTTGATACCAAATTTTAACTTTATTTGGTCTTTTATTAGAGCTAGTTTGTTAATAGTTTTATGCAAAAAAATACTTTAAAATTATATTGTTTTGTTGATGGTTATAATTTACCAGATTTATCCAAATTAGATAAATATATCAATGTCATTTATAGAAATTATAATAATCCTTATCATTTAGATACTATTATAAAACTTAAAAAATTCTGCAAAAAAAATAAAAACAAACTTTTTTTATCAAATAATTTAAAGCTTGCAGTTAAATTTAGCTTAGATGGTGTCTACATTCCCTCTTTTAATAAATGCATTAGTTGTGTTGGCAAGTATAGTCTACATAAAAATTTTAAAATAATTGGGTCGGCTCATAATATTCCTGAAGTAAATTTAAAAATTAAGCAAAAATGTGAAGAAATATTTCTGTCACCAATTTTTAAAGTTAATAAATCAAAAAAATTCCTTGGGGTATGCAAATTTAACCTGAATATAGCAAACCAAAAGACAAATTTTATTGCTCTTGGAGGAATTAATGAAGATAATTATAAAATGATTAAACTGACTAACTCTAAAGGTTTGGCTTCTGTAAGCTGGGCAAAAAAAAACGGCCTAAGAAATCTTAGGCCGTTTTAAATTTATTAGTTTATTGTAAATTAAAATGCAAAAGTTAATTTTAATTCAATAACTTCTTCATCAGTAGCAGCTACACCACCTGCATTATTTTTCTCGTTATTAACAAGACCAACAGTCATACCGCCTGATGTGTAAGATGCAGAAAAACCTTTGTTTTCTTCATCATTAGCTTGTGCATCAAACTCTGTATCTGAAACACCATAAGAAATACTTAGGTTTTCATTTACTGCAAAAGAAACACCGTAAGCATTTCTGTCGATGTCTGAGTTTGCTGCCATAGCGTTAACTTCTGATTGTTGAGCACCAAGAGTAACTGGACCCATAGAATATCTTACGAAGTAAGTTTCCATATCATCTTCACCAGTTTCAATTGAGTTATTACCCAAACCAGCACCGATTAATAAGCCTTCAATTACACCATCAGCAGCTATTACTGCAGTCTCTTCAGATCCAGTACCTTCGAATGCTAAAGATGTTGAAAGTATGAAACCGTTACGATTTATAGTGTACCCTAAAGTTTCAATACCACTTGTTGATGGGTTGGTAATACCTTCGTCTGGTGATCCGTGATCAGAAGCACCTGTATCATCCCATACTTGCTCGCCAGCATTTGGCACAACGTCTTGATATGCAGCCATACCAGCTCCGTACCAAAAGTCGTCCATTCTTAATACACCATAGTCACCCATATCTAGTGCAACGGTTGCTGAAGTAACTGTACCAGCTCCATTTAGGTTTTCAGTTATCGTTAGTGATACACCAAAACCATTATCTAATTCACCTGAACCAGAGAATGATAGGTTTTGATTGAATCTAAATTCATCAGTTACAGTATTCATACCTGTACCATAAGCATTAGATTCGTATTCCATTTGTGCTGTACCAGTAACTTCCATTGAACCCGCTTGGGCTAATGAAGTGACAGCTAGTGAGCCTGCTAACGCAGTCAAACCGATTTTTTTAAAGTTTGTCATTAATACTCCTATTGTTATTGTTTATAATTACAAACAAAGCACTAATAGCAAATTAATCTACATTTCTGAGTATTTTCTATCTTTTTTTAAATTTTAATCACACTTTGTTGCATAAATACAACAGGTTATTAAGAGAATTTGCATATTATTAGTTATATCATATAAGAAAACCTAAATAATATTACTTTGTATTAAAATTTTTGTAAAATGCTCAAAATTAAATATTTTTTCTTATTTTTAATTTTTTTACATCTATATGGATGTGGAATTTATAGACCTACTGATGCTAGAGAATATCCGCCAGAGCCTGAAAAAAGAATAGCCAAGAATTTGGAAGAAGGCCAAGGAATGAGGCTATTTGGAGGTAATATGATGAAAGGAACAAATTTTGAATTTGCAAGTTCAAATGAAATGTGGCGTGCAACATTAGACACTATAGATTTTATACCACTTACGACTGCAAACTACAGTGGAGGAATTATTGTAACTGATTGGTATTCAGATGGTGAAAATCTAAATGAAAATCTGAAAATAACAGTTAGGTTTTTAACTAATGAGATTAGATCAGATGCATTAGATTTAAAAGTTTTTTATAGAAATTGTAACTCCTCAAATCAATGTAAAATTACTGAAAAAGATGGTGTATTAGTTAACGAATTAAAAAAAGAAATTTTGAAAAAAGCTACAATCTATCAACAGCAAGCTAAAAATAAAAAATAATTTAACTTAATAAAAATACTTTAATAATTGTGGAAAGATACAATTTTAAAACAGTAGAAAATTTTTGGCAAAATTTTTGGGACAAAAATAAATCTTTTAAAGCTGAAAAAAATCAAAATAAAAAAAAATTTTATTGTCTTGAGATGTTCCCATATCCTTCAGGAAGAATACATATGGGCCATGTCAGAAACTATACTATTGGTGATGTGCTAGCAAGATATAAACGTTTAAAAGGTTTTAATGTTTTGCATCCAATGGGATGGGATTCTTTTGGAATGCCAGCAGAAAATGCAGCAAGACAAAATAATTTAGATCCAAAAACCTGGACTGAAAAAAACATCAATAACATGAGAGGGCAATTAAAAAAATTAGGACTTTCAATTGACTGGGACAGAGAAATTTCTACTTGTTCAACTGAATATTATAAACATCAACAAAAATTTTTTCTTGAATTATATGATAAAGGTTTAGTTTACAGAAAAGAAAGCTACGTAAACTGGGATCCAGTTGACAATACAGTTCTTGCTAATGAGCAAGTAATAGATGGAAAAGGATGGAGATCGGGTGCAACGATAGAACGAAAAAAACTCAACCAGTGGTTTTTTAATATTTCTAAATTTTCTGACCAATTGCTTGAGGGCCTAAAAAATCTAGACAAATGGCCTAATAAAGTAAAAGTAATGCAGCAAAACTGGATTGGAAAATCCTTGGGGTGTGAGGTAATTTTTAAAATTGAAGGATCAGAAAAAATTAGTGAAATCAAATGTTTTACAACCAGACCTGACACCTTATTTGGTATGTCATTTTTGGCATTATCTGTAGATCATCCAATTTCAAAACTTTTTGAAAATGATGAAAAATTTTTAAAATTTAAAAAGGATTGTTCCAATACTGGAACTACCGAAGAGTCATTGGCTAATGCAGAAAAAATTGGTTTTAAAACTAACTTAATTGCTGTGAACCCATTAAGTTCAGATATAAAAGTCCCAGTGTACTTTGCTAATTTTGTTCTAATGGATTATGGATTAGGTTCGGTTTTTGGGTGCCCAGCCCATGATCAAAGAGATTTTGATTTTGCTAAAAAATATAATTTACGAATTAAAACTGTAATTACTCCAAAGCGTGAAGATAAACTTTATAATGTTAAAAATGAGCCTTATACAGGTGCTGGGTTTATTATAAATTCGTCTTTTTTAGATGGGCTTGAATATCCAAGTAACTCAGTTGAAAAAACAACAGACTACTTAGAAAAAAATAATTTAGGGAAAAAAAAAATTAATTTTAGACTTAAAGATTGGGGGATATCTAGACAAAGATATTGGGGATGTCCTATACCAATAGCTTATGACGAAAAAGGAAACCCGATAAAAATTCCTGAGGAAGAATTACCAGTAAAATTACCAAAAATTAAAAAATTTAAAACTTCAGGAAATCCTCTCGATCATAATGAAAACTGGAAAAATATAATTATAAATGGCAAAAAATTAACGAGAGAAACTGATACACTTGATACATTCGTAGACTCATCTTGGTATTTTTTACGTTTTTGCTCTCCACAAAAAAAAGATTATGGGTATGATAACAAAGATGTAAACTATTGGATGCCTGTAGACCAATATATAGGTGGTGTGGAACACGCTATACTGCATCTTCTCTATTCAAGATTTTTTATGAATGCTCTTTCATTTAAAAATGAAAATTTTAACCTCAAAGAACCTTTTGAGGGATTGTTCACTCAAGGAATGGTTTGTCACGAAACATACAAAGATAATAATAATAAATGGGTAAGCCCTGATGAGATTGTTACGATTGATGGTGAAAAATATTTAAAAAAAAACAAAAATCAAAAAATAAAAGTGGGCCCATCGGAGTCTATGTCAAAATCTAAAAAAAATACGATCGATCCTGAAAATATTATTAAAAATTTTGGAGCTGATGCTGTTAGATTATTTATTATATCAGACAGTCCGCCAGAAAAAGATGTACAATGGTCTGCAGAGGGTATTGAGGCCTCCCACAAGTTCATTCAAAAATTATGGGGACTACATAATAAAATCTTTAACGCAATAAAGATCAATAAATTAGATGACTCAAATAATGAACTTGATAAAATTACAGATAAAATTTTAAATAAAATAGAAAAAAATTTAGAAAACTTTAGATATAATAAAATTGTTGCAAACTTTCATGAAATATATTTTGAATTTAATAAAGAAAACTTAATTAATTATTCAGCTAAAAATTTAAAAAAAAATTACTTAAAAATTTTAATTGCTATGACACCTGTCATACCCCATTTTACAAGTGAATGCCTCAAACTATTAGGTTCAATAAAAGAAATTAAATGGCCAAAAATAGACGAGAAAAATTTGATTCAAGACAATGTTAAATATGTTGTTCAAATCAATGGAAAAACAAGGCTAATAATTCAAGAAAAAAATAATTTATCAAAAGAAGATTTGATAATCATAATTAAACAAAATCAAAAAATTAACAAATATTTTGAAAAAAATTTTAAGATCAAAAAAGTTATATTCATTCCTAATAAACTGATTAATATCATAATATAAAAATTAAATAATGAAAAAAAATTCGATTTTATTAATAATTTTATTTTTTTTAAGTAATTGCGGATATTCGCCAATCTATTCAAATAATAAAAATATAAATTTTCATATAGAAAGAATTAATTTTAACAAAGGTGATGCATTTTTAATTCAAAAGCTAAAATCTAATTTAAAAAAATATTTGATAAAAAAGACAGATAGTAGCAAGATTTTAATAGATGCAAATATTATTTATAATAAACAAATTGTTTCTAAAGATAAAGAAGGTAATGCTTCGCAGTATACTTTAACAAGCCAAGCTACTTTTTTAATACAGTTTAATGATTTGACAAAAACTATAACAATTGATGAGTCGCTCAATATGGATAATTTTACAGACGAATTTTCAGAAATACAATATAAAAAAAATATCAAGCAAAATATGGCTAGATCAATTTCCTCTAAACTTATTACACAACTCATAAGACTAAATGATAATTAAGTTTCATGAGTTAAATAATTTTAATAAAAAAGATATCAATTACTATTTATTTTATGGATATAATTCGGGCTTGATTGAAGAAACAATTAACAAAAATTTTAGAACTTTATTTTCAAAAAATATAATTAATTATGATGAAGCTGAGATACTCAATAATGTTAATGAATTTAAAGAAAAAATTTTTAATAAATCATTTTTTGATAATGATAAATTAATCATTATAAAAAGAGCATCAAATAAAATTTTACCAATAATTGAAGAATTATCAGGTAAGAGTCTAGAGGACATAAAAATAATAATTAAAGCAGAAATGCTCGAAAAAAAATCTAAATTAAGAAATTTTTTTGAATATAGAAAAGATATGGCAATTACAGCATTTTATGAGGATAATCATCAAACTCTATCTCTGATAATACAAAATCACTTAAAAAATGCAAAAATTAATCTCTCAAATGAAATAATTAATTTAATTATTAGACGATCAAAAGGAGATCGAATAAATGCTTTAAATGAAATTCAAAAAATTACATCTTTTTCTAAAAGTAAAAATAATATTACTTTAAAAGATGTTTTCAAACTTACAAATTTAGCAGAAAATTACAATATTTCTGAACTTGTAGATCAAAATCTTTTAAAAAATAAAAAAAAAACTATTGAAATTTTAAATGAAAATAATTTAGATTCTGATGAAAATATTTTAATTTTAAGATCATTTTTAAATAAATTAATAAAATTAAAAAAATTAAAGGTACTTTTAAAAAAGAATAATAATATTGATAAAGTCTTATCCTCATTTAAACCGCCTATATTTTGGAAAGATAAAGAAATAATAAAACAGCAACTTAATAGTTTTACATCAAATCAAATAAAAACTTTAATTCATAGAGTTAACAATTCAGAACTTATTATCAAAAAAAATAATCAAGTATCTAATCATATAATAAACAATTTTATTTTAGAAAGATTTAATAATTAGCTTTTATAATTTCGATTATTCTATTTAATTGATCTAATTCTTTGTGAAAAAATGTAATGGAACCTTTATTTCTATAATCATTTTTTATTTCAACATTAAGACCAATTTTTTGAGAAATATTTTTTTCTAAATTGCTAATATTTATGTCTTTTAATTTAATATTTTTCTTTTTATTGTTATTTTTTTTGAATATTTTAACAAGACTTTCTGTTTGTCTAACTGAAAGTTTTTTTTCTATTACTTTATTTGCTATAAATTCTGCATTTTCCAAACCTACTAAAATTTTAGCATGTCCTGATGTTATCAATCTATCTTCTATCATTTTAATTATTTTTGCCGGCAAAGATAAAAGCCTCAAACAATTAGAAATATAGCTTCTACTTTTGCCTATAAATTTTGAAACTTTGTCCTGATCGTATTTAAATTCATCAATTAATCTCTTATACCCTTTAGCTTCTTCTAGTGGATTTAGATCATGTCGTTGAACATTTTCAACAATTGCAAATTCAAGTGATTTTAAATCATCAGCTTCTGTAATTACGACTGGAACTTCAGTTAATCCTACTTTCTGAGCAGCAATCCATCTTCTTTCTCCTGCTATAATTTCAAATTTTTTTTTATCCTCTGGCGAATGTCTAACAATTATTGGCTGTATAATTCCTCTTTCCTTAATAGAATTTGTTAAATCTTCTAAATTTGCCTCGTCAAATACCTTTCTAGGTTGGAATTTATTTGAAACTAAGTCGGTGATTGAAAGACTATTTTTTTGTGACTCTAATTTTGTTTCACCTATTAATGAAGATAGGCCCCGACCTAATCCTTTTTTTAATTTATCCATTATGCAGCACTTCCTATTTTTGACTCCTGATTAATAAATTCATCAGTAAAACTAAAATAAGATTTACTGCCAGGACATGATTTATCATAAATTAAAACTGGCATTCCATGAGATGGTGCTTCTGATAATCTCACATTTCTAGGTATCACAGTTGAATAAACTTTATCACAAAAATAATCTCTGGCTTCCTTTTCAACTTGTGAAGAAAGTTTATTTCTTTTATCATACATTGTTAACAGTATGCCTCTGATTTTTAAATCTGGATTTAAGCTTACTTTTACTCTATCAATTGTCTTAATTAGTTGGGTTAAGCCTTCTAAAGCAAAAAATTCGGTTTGAAGAGGAACTAAAAGCGAACTAGAACTAACTAAGGCCATGATTGTTAACAAGCTTAGTGATGGAGGACAATCAATGAGGACATAATCATAAAAGCCTCTAGAATTGTTCAAATAAGCGGCTAATTTAGTCTTTAAAATAAAGGCCCTATTACTATCATCAGCTGTTTCTACTTCTAGTCCTGATAAATCTACATTTGATGTAATGATATTTAAATTATCAAATTTTGTTTTTTTTATTACATCGCTAATTTCTTTAGACCCATTCAATACACCGTATATAGTATCGCTTGAGTTATCCGTATTAGACAATCCTAGACCTGTCGTTGCATTACCTTGTGGATCTAAATCGATTACCAAAATATTTTTATTTAGTTGAGAAAGTCCCGCGGCAAGATTTATTACTGTTGTGGTTTTCCCCACCCCACCCTTTTGATTTATGACAGAAATAATTTGCATTTAATTTTTTTTTATAATTTTTTTTTAATTTTTTTAATATTTATTAAAAACGAATCTTCATTTGTTAAACTTTTTTTTTCTGTGTATTCTAAATTCCAATTTTTTTTTGAATTTTCAAAAACATTTTTTCCGCTTTTTCCCATAAAAAAAATTATATTTTTAAATTTAGAAAAATTTTCATATACTAAATCTAAAACAACTGGCATTGGTTTAAACGCTCGAGACATAATCGTTCCTGTTTCTATTTTTTTTATTTCATAAATAT
>Ga0181552_10003687_pt1 | contig 10887 bp, 9 predicted proteins | sample 011ome_18_FD_130583 | JGI IMG/M metagenome (GOLD analysis project Ga0181552, IMG submission 130583) | Coastal salt marsh microbial communities from the Groves Creek Marsh, Skidaway Island, Georgia - 011501BT metaG (megahit assembly) | ecosystem: Environmental > Aquatic > Marine > Intertidal zone...
ATAACGAATTAGCTCAAGAAGTCAGGGCTTCAGCTGGGGAGATCGCATCCAAGTTGAACGCTTCCCCGACACCCGCATGCGTCAGCTTACCCGCATGCACATTCAAGCCGAGGCCAAATCTTGCATCACCCCGCAGTGCATCGAGGCCATGATTGGCCAATCGCACCACGTAAGGCAGCGTTGCATTGGTCAACGCCAGCGTTGCTGTTCTTGCTACCCCGCCTGGCATATTGGCCACGCAGTAGTGAACCACACCGTCAATCTCGTAGGTCGGTTCCTGATAGGAGGTTGCCCGAGAGGTTTCGAAACAGCCGCCCTGATCGATGGCGACATCGACCATGACACTGCCCTTTTGTAGTTTTGAGACCAGCTCGCGGCTAACCAGCTTAGGCGCAGCGGCACCGGGAATTAACACGGCACCGATAATGACATCCGCATCGAGCACTTGCTCTTCAAGTGCTGCCGCACTCGACCAGACTGTCTCAATACGTCCCATGAAGATGTCATCGAGGTATCGGAGCCGATCAAGCGAACGATCCAGCACCACAACGCGTGCACCCATTCCCTGCGCGACTCGAGCTGCATTGGTACCCACCACGCCACCACCGATGACCACAACTTTCGCAGGTGCGACGCCAGGCACACCACCCAATAGGACACCGCACCCGCCGCTCGATTTCTTGAGGAAGTCACCGCCGGCCTGAGCCGCCAGACGACCCGCGATCTCTGACATAGGCGCCAATAGTGGCAAACCGCCGTTTGCACCCTCGACCGTCTCGTAGGCAATGCAGGTCGCCCCACTTTCCATAAGTAAATCGGTTTGTTGGCGATCTGCCGCCAAGTGCAGGTAGGTGAACAGCAACTGCCCAGGGCGAAGCTGCCGACATTCCCCAGGCTGTGGTTCCTTCACCTTAACGATCAGGTCGCAGTTGGCGAAAATAGTTTCAGGAGCGTCGACGATAGAAGCGCCGGCGGCCACATAATCTTCGTTTGAAAAACCGGCTCCCTCGCCTGCGTTAGTCTCGATCACGACCTCGTGGCCATGATTAATCAGCTCAACAACACCCGCGGGAGGCAGTCCTACCCGGTACTCGTGATTCTTTATTTCCTTTGGCACCCCAATACGCATAACCATTGACCTTTTGGCTTGATGAGACCTCTAAAACGAGCAGGCGATATCGCGATATTAATGGCTATTTGCGACTTTATTTTCGCTAAATTCACGCTATTAGCAGTGGAATCAACTTTTTTATTACGATATTTTTTAGTAAACAACTGTTAAGGAGTTGGTGATGGAAAGCCTGTCGAAAACGGATAGAAAGATTCTTTCGCTGCTTCAAAAAGACGGCAGAATGAGCGTTGCTGAGGTCGGTCGTCGTGTCGGCCTCACACCGTCGCCCTGTGCCGATCGTATCAAACGGTTAGAAGGCAAAGGGGTGATTACGGGGTACTACGCGCGTTTGGCTCCCAGCAAACTGGATGCTGGTCTCGTAGTCTTCGTTCAGGTGACCTTACAACGCACCGCGGGCGACGCATTTAAGGCGTTCACCGACGCGATCGAACTTATTCCCGAGGTTGAAGAATGTCACCTCGTATCAGGTGAATTCGATTTCTTGGTCAAAGCACGTGTAAAGGACATGACGCACTACAAGGACTTGCTGGCCGGATCGTTACTCCAGCTGCCCAATGTACAGGAGTCTAAGAGCTATCCGGTCATGGAATCAGTGGTGCAGCGCTCGGGTATAAGACTGTAGCAATACGTTCCGTTGCGCTATTGAGTCATTGGCGCCGGCCACCCTCTTCAATGCGACGCTTTGGCTCTTGAGCACCTAAAAATGCCGCCTAATACCCCGACGCTCTTCAAAACCCTAGGTAGCGAACAAAGTCGCTGTTATCCGCGCGCTCAGAGCGCACATCATTTGCGGGAAAGCTGTCATCGGGGTAACCCATCGCGATGCAAATCATGATGCTCTCGTCATCGGGAATGTCTGCGTGCTCACGTACAACATCTGATTGCATGATGCCCTGACCGTTGATGACACAGCCCAGGCCGCGCTCCCATGCAGCTAGAACAATCCCGTAGGCCAGAGAGCCAAGAGCAAACTGGCTAATAGCTGCAGGCTCCAGATATTTGTCGTAGGTCAGTACCAAGGAGACAGGCGCGTCAAACTGGCGAAATCCACGCAACATCCAATCCATGCGCTTCTCTTTGTCATGGCGCTCAATGCCCATAGCCTCAAAAAGCTGGATAGCCACATCGATTTGCCGTTGTCGATGAATACCCTCGTATTCTTCCTTGTAGGGAAAGTCCCGCACATGCGGCTTTCCCGCAAGGGTATTTTCCGTGTTTCCTTTACGAATGTTATCTAGCACGTCGCCCGTAACAGCATGTACCCGCCACGTCTGCGTGTTATAAGAGCTTGGAGCCCACTTCGCCGTCTCAATGATCTCATCGACAAGCTCCTTTGGTACCGGCTTATTCAGAAAACCGCGAGCACTTTTTCTTGATTTGGCAAATTGGGTGAAATCCATGCAATTTTTCCCTTTATGAGTTATCGAATACCACGTTGAACCCACGCAACCGCAGCAAAATGATCAGGCAATCTACAGCCCTAAAAAAAGCATGGGTATTGAACATCCGCCCTATAATGTCACAATGTATGTCTAAACCTAAAGAGCGGTCGATATGAAAATCTTGCGCACACCGGATAGCTGCTTTGCACAACTGAAGGACTATCCGTTCGAGCCTCACTACACGACAATAAAAACGCATGACGGTCAGAATTTAAGAATTCACCATATCGATGAAGGTCCGCGTGATGGCGCCGTCGTGCTGTGCATACACGGACAGCCCGTCTGGAGTTATCTCTACCGCAAAATGATTCCCTACCTCACCGCTGCAGGTCTTCGTGTTATCTGCCCGGACCTCGTGGGCTACGGCAAGAGCGACAAGCCTGCGGCGCGGGAAGACTACACCTACGAGCGCCAGGTCGAGTGGATGGGCGCATGGCTCGAGCAAAATGACTTCTCGGGGCTCACCTTTTTCGGGCAGGACTGGGGTGGACTCATTGGCCTTCGACTGGTTGCCGCCCACTCCGACCGCTTCGATAACGTGGTTATTGGCAACACGGGCCTGCCGTACAACCCTGACGTACCGCAAGCAATGATCGACGAGGTCGAGGACTACCGTGCCAATGCGCCTACACCCTCACTATTCGGCATGTCCAAGGAACTTCGATCACTCTCATGGGACGGCAAGGCACCGAATCCGGCTCGCATCTTCGCCGTCTGGCAGAAATTCTGCTGGGAGACAGTGCATCCCCCGTTTGGTCTGATGTTATCCATGATGACCGAGCAGCAATCCACGTTCATGAAGGTTGCGAAGGCTCTCCTGCACAAATTAGGCATGCGAGCGCCGCTGCCATCATCCGTTGCAAAAGCATACGAAGCGCCCTTCCCAAGCGCCGAGTACGTGATGGGGCCGCGCGCCATGCCGAGCCAGGTGCCCTCGCTGCCCACGTCACCGTCACTCGAGCAGCAACGACTCGCTTGGGAATTTTTCGAGGGCTTCGAAAAGCCCTTTGTCTGTGCCTTTGCCGACGATGATCCCGTCACCAAAGGCGGTGACGCCATTTTCTTAAACCGAGTACCCGGCACCAAGGGGCAGCCCCACACCACCATCAAAGGGGCTGGACACTTCCTGCAGGAAACGCGACCCAAAGAGGTGTCTCAGGTCATTATTGACGTCGTAGCACGGTCGGCCGCCTAGGCCGACCCAATGTTTTGACGACTGCATACGGCGGCGAGTCTGTGCGCCCCGCTCTCAAGCGAGTGCGCCCAATCACCAACCCTATCTAGGATTCGTTGAGTTCCCGGGCCGTCATCTTCCCCAGTTGTGACATGTGCACTTCATCCGGACCATCGGCAATGCGCGAGAAGCGCGCCAGCGTGAACACATCGGGAATCATGGTGTCCTGAGAAACGCCCATACCGCCAAATACTTGCATGGCCCGATCAGCCACTTGCTGAGCCATGTTGGGTGCCACAATCTTCACCATACTGATGTAAGGTCTCGCAGCGGTCATACCTTCGGTATCCATTACATGAGCCGCCTGTAACGTCAGCAATCGCGCCTGTTCAATGTCGCAACGACAACGGGCAATCTCATGCTGGACACTCGTCTTTTTGATGAGTGGTTCCCCAAATGCCACGCGCTCTTCCGCGCGCGCGCACATAAGCTCCAAGCAGCGCTGCGCCATGCCAACGAGGCCCATGGCGTATTGGAACCGGCCTGGTCCCAATCTGCCCTGTGCAATCTCGAACCCGCATCCCTCGCCCTTAATCATATTCGTGACGGGTACGCGCACATTCTCAAACAGAAGCTCTGCCTCGCCGCCCGGCGAATGGAGACTGTCAAAGACGCGCAGTGGTCGCACCAACGTTATCCCGGGTGTGTCTCTGGGTACTAGTATGGTCGAGTGCTGCCGGTGACGAGGGTTCTCGGGGTTCGACTTGCCCATGACCAGCATCACTTTACATCGTGGATTGATAGCACCTGTGGTCCACCATTTACGTCCGTTAAGCACGTACTCATCGCCGTCGCGCGTTATTTCCAGCTCCATGTTGGTGGCGTCGCTCGACGCAACCTGAGGCTCGGTCATGGCGTACGCACTTCTAATTTCACCGGCCAACAAAGGATCAAGCCACTGCTTTTGCTGAGCCTCGGTACCGTACTTCGCCAGCACTTCCATGTTGCCACGATCAGGTGCGTTGCAGTTGAACACCGGTTGCGCCCACAAGACCTTGCTCATGGTCTCGAACAAGGGTGCGATTTCGACATTGCTGAGCCCGGGACTCCATGGCGCGTACTCGCGGGGTAAAAACAAATTCCACAGACCCTCAGCCTTCGCCAGCTCACGGAGCTCATCAAACCAAGGCGGTGTGACCCAGAGGTTATCTTGATCCAAACACCACTCGTGCCAATCATGCTCACGAGGATAAATATGCTTATCCATGAACGCCTGTAACTGAACGTTTAGCCCAATGACCCGATCGTTTAATTCAAAACCCATGCACTTGCTCCCCCTTTAAAAGCATCGGGGCACCCCTCGAACTGCGACGCCCCTCTGTTTGTGTTTTAGCACTTTAATAAAGTGTCACGATGCGAACAGCATCGCTTCAATACCCGTCCCCTCGAGTACCGCATCCACCAAAGCTCGGTCCGATATTGATAGCGCCTGATACTGCTCGTTGGTCCACCGGAGGCACTTGGCCTGGTAGGGGAAGGTTTGCTGCACCCACGGCGCGCCGTCAATCTCGCATTCCCAGGTCTTTTCACCGCGCTCCACAGCCTGTGCGTTAGCTAACTGTGCCGGCGCATAGACGCGACCAATTTCAGACAGCAGGTCACGCAGACTTTCAGGCTGTTCCTCAAGATCAGTCCAGTCCTGTCGTGTGGGTTCTAGCCCACTTTGATCATGAATTTGATCCACCCAGGCCACGGTTCGTGGCGATACTTCATGGGCAATCGCTCGAGACGTGGGATCAAACCCCACCAGCTGCGTTAGCTGACCGTGTAAACCAAAATCGCCTGCGCCCGGGCGATTACCGAGCATGAACTTCTGGTTAGACAGATGGGATTCCATTGCCGCAAGAAAACGTCGGTAGCTCGCATCAATAACAGGTGCAGTCGTGTCATTTGAGCCAACCACATAGAGACGTCCGATCTGCCGCTCCGAAATATGCTGCTTGAATTGCTGAAAAAACTCGGTGGGCATGCTGACATCCATGCCCAGCGGCAAGAGGGTGCCCGCATTGTCCGCATCGTCACTGAAGTGCCAGCGGTAATGGAACATGTATTTGGTACACCACTCGTCAGCGAAATCCTCAATCAGGTAATCGATAAAGGCGAGTGCCGAATCTTCTGGCAACACGGATCGACCCGGGTACATCGCCTCAAGCCGTCGAATAATAGGGGTCGAATCACACTCAGCAGTAGTCCCCTCGTCGCCCTCGAAAAAAAACGTCGGCATAAAGATGGGTCGTGGCTTTTCGACACCCATCGCATCACAAGCTGCCTCCGGTTGCCCCCATTGAATGCTGTAAGGAATGCGGCGGTAGCGAAGTAGCGCCACCATTTTTTGCGTATAGGGTGAACCCGTGCCGCCAACTAATTTGAGTGGGGTTTGTGATGTCATTGTTAGTCTCGTTTTTATCTGCGACGAATGTCATAAATATTGACATAATCGATGTCAATATGTAAGCCTCACTGCTCATATGAGGAGTTCATTATGTACCCTGGGGAATACACTTTAATAGGCACTGAGCTGAGCTTTTTCACTCGAAAACTCGAGGCTCAGCTGCGTTTTCAGCGGATTCCCTGGCGCTACCAGTTCAAAACCGAAGCCCGGCGAGAAGAGCTCGAGACCAAGGCTGGTACGCATTTCATTCCATTACTGTCCACGCCCGACAGGTGGTTATTACAAGACACCATTTCTATCGGGCCATTCCTTCACGAGCGCTTCAGCGAGACGCCCGTCATACCGAAGACCCCGCTTCAGCGATCGCTCTGTTTTATCTTGGAGGACGCGCTCAACCACTGGCTTGGGCGCGTCTGCGCGCATTCACGCTGGTGCTACCCCGACAATGTGACGTGGGTTGGGCCTCGTTTCGGTGCGAACATCATGCTTGATCGCTCCGCTGATACGCCATTCACCGACGACGAGTTGGAGCAGCTAAGCTCTGTTGGCCCAGCCATGAATGAGGGATTCGGACAAAACGTGTGTGCCGTCAATGGCGTTGGCGCAGAACAAGCAGCGGCGGTGCAAGCTGACTTTCAAGACATGCTCGACGTTCTGTCCAGCCACTTGCGACAGCACCCCTTTCTCCTCGGCGACCGGCCGTGCCTGGCAGACTTTGCGTTAGCAGGCGCGAGCAAGGCGCACTTCATTACTGATCCCGAGCCCAAAAGCTGGCTAGGGCAACATGAAGCCATGTTGACGCAGTACACCGAGTCCTTTTTTACAGATGATGCGATCGAAGCTGGCGCCTGGTGCGACGACGACAAGCTGCCCGATACGGTCGCCTCGATAGTGAACTACTTTGCGCGGACCTATTTTGTGTCCTCATCGGCAAATATTGCCGCAGGTCTAGCGGGAGAGAAATTTTACGAATATGACATTGGCTATGGCGTAACACGGGCTCGAACAGCCCGGAGGCTGAATCAGGCGCGCTTGCATGTTAAAGGCGAGTTGAATCTCGTGAATGCCGCTCAACATCCATCGGTTCGGACACTTTTCGAGCAAACGGGTATCTTGTCGTACTACTTACAATAAAAACGGACGATCGCTCAGATCTCCTTAGGACTTCGTCATGACGACTCGCATGAAAATCTGGCTTCTCCCTGCCCTCTTCTTTGCTCTTTTCCTCTTTTGGTACACCCCGACGGGCGGCCCTCTCTCTGAGGTCGAGGTCGATAACTTCATCGTGAAAATGGAAGAAAACGGGAGCTCACCAGAAGCAATCGCGATGATCAGGCAATTTGGTGAAGAGGATACCGGCAAGCACTTCATCATGATCAACAACATCGATTACAACGAGTCGCCCGGGGACGTCGTCGGTGCAGCGCCCGGGGAAAATGCACAGCAACTCATGGACCGTTACATGGGACATATGATCCCGGCAATGCTCTCGCGAGGTTCACATCCGGTTATGTTGGGGCCAGCCGCCTATCGCAGCATGGATGTCATTGGCGTCGAGGGTGTGGACATATGGGATATGGGCGGGTTAGTGCGCTACCGAAGTCGACGTGATTTCCTCGAGATCGTGACGGATCCGGCGTTTAGCGGAAAACATCACTTCAAAGCGGCAGCACTGGAGAAAACCATCGCCTTCCCCGTCGAGCCCGATTTCAACCTGGGAGATCCGCGGCTACTCATTGGACTTTTGCTTCTTGCCTTAACAGCATTGGCGGACGCTCGGCGTTCATCACAGGGCGGGTAGGATAAGCGACGACGATCTTCGCCTACTCTACCGAGGTAATTACTGTCCGCCCCCCGGGGCTCAACGCAGTGAATTTATTGAAGGACTAAACCCAAACCTCGAGGTTATCGGCACGTTCGATGTGCCGGTTTAGGGACGCGTCGAGAATGGCAGTCATGCCCGACTTGCTGAGCACCACGTCGACAGCGGCCTTTTCGGTTTCAGACAGACTCGCGTAATCGTCCTGAACTCGCTGCAAAAGATAAAAACGATGTGGCTGGGCTAGGGCCTCGATTGTCTCCCCCCGCACAGCAAAGGTTGCCGTCCCAGCTGCTTGCGCTAGGCGCCCCACCGCCGGCGCACCCGCTTCTGGTTTGTTTTCAGTCAACCAGCCATTAATCGCATCTGCCGCAGCGAGAGTTTCCGGCACGAAATCCTCGGCCAAAATTCGTAAGACAGTCATCAAGGACTCAGGCACCTCATCGTCATCAATAAACTCTGTACCTGCGTTAAAAAACTCCGGCACGTCCTGATCGGCACGATTCATTCGCTCGACCCAGCGATGAACTGAGACGGCTCGCTGCTGCATGAGCTTTGCCGGGTGCGGATCGCGGCCCAAATGCGCGTACATCGGCGCAATGAGACCAAAGTCGCCAATACTGGGACGCCATCCAAGTAAGTACGGATACTGCTCGAAATGCGCATTTAAAGCGTCTAGGTAGTCAAGATAGAGTGACTCGACCACACCCTGAGTGTGCTCGGTAACGCCAAAAATCATTGCCGCGTAGCGCATTCGATTCATCATGGCTTCGGTCTTTTCGGCCCTTTCAGGTGTGTCGCGCTGCGAGTGAAGGAAGTGATATCGAACAAAGGCTAGATTGTCCTCGGGAAAGTTCCATCGATAGTGCATCGCGGGCCGCAATAAGCCATCGGTGCCAATAACATCAAACAGAGCACTGATAATGCGTTGCTTGGGACCTCTGGGCTGGCTAGGTCGATCACTTTCCGCCTCGAAGTGTTCAATGATGGCGGCACCATCGCGAATAACCTCACCCTCTGGCGTCACCAGTGTGGGAATGGTCGCTAACTTCCCCTTGGGTAAGACCTCTGCCTTGAAGCTCTCGTGACCTGTGGAGAGCTCCTGAAAGGGGATCTGATGTTTGATGAGGTAACTGCGGGCACGGCCCGAATACAGGGAGTGCGTAATCGCATAAAGTCGATGGGGTTTTGACATCCTAGCTAGGCCTCTTTTTCATTCGGTAAGCCACCCAGAAAGGCAGCAATATCAGCGCCGTCAGCATTGCGATTAGCACTGGGGTCTTGAATTGGTGGTATAGGACATTGATCAGAAGCTGTTTGGTGTGGCTATAGCCAGCTGGCACCTCCAACACCCTATTCTCTCTGACATAGCGCTGATAGGCCGACAACATCGCTTGCAGACGCGCCGGCTCCGAGGCGGCGAGATCATGGGTTTCACCCGGATCTCGAACAATGTCATACAAATGCCACTGTCCGTCGCCCAGAGCACCTCGAGTAAACAGGAGCTTGTAATCGCCCTGAAACAACGCTGCGTGGCCCGCTAGTTCATAGCCGACAGAATCAGATTCTTCGTATACCCGGTCTACCTCTCCGGTAATCAATGGCATCAGATCCTTGCCAACCATGGGTTCGACAGGTCTGCCTTTGTAGCGATCTTGCGGGGCGGCAACGCCAGCAACACTCAACAGCGTAGGGGTAATATCGGTAACAAAAGAAAAGGAATGATTGATCTCACCGACTTTGGTGACCGAAGGCCCACTGATAATCAGCGGCACTCGCATGCCACCCTCCCCCGCGTAAAATTTAAAAAGCGACAGTGGACTCGCCGCTGCACTGGCAAAACTTGGGCTGATGGTGTTGTAGCTCCCCTTCAAGCCCAAGGATTCATAGTCAATGTTGTACCCCACTGACGTTGGCCCTTGCCGTGCGGAAAATGAAAATGGATCGGCTGAGCCACTGGCTTCAGCACCGTTATCTGACGTGAAAATGATCAGCGTATTGTCGTATTGGCCTGCCGCCTTGAGGTAGTCGAACAATCGACCCAAGTGGTGATCCATCGCCTCAACCATGGCGCCATAGACCGCCATACGTTTGGCCTCATAACGGCGCTGTTCGTCGCTAAGGGCCGACCAATCATCGGTGGTCGACATGCGAACCATATCGGTTCCAGGCGGAACGAGACCGAGCTCGATCGACCGAGATCGACGCGCTGCTCGCAACGCATCCCATCCCTCGTCGTAGACACCCATATACCGATCGATGTAGGCCTGAGGCGCTTGCACGGGGATGTGTACCGCCTGCAACGGTAAATAGGCAAAGAATGGCTCGGCATCGGCGAGGTTACTGTCGATAAACTCGATGGTCTTATCGACTAAGAAGCGAGAGGAGTAAAAATCATCTGGCAGTTGGTAAGGCTCGCCATCAGCATACCAGTTCGCAGTGTCATAAAGTGGGATGTAGGGCCGCTGCTCCCAGTTATCGGCACCGGAATCTGCCAACGCAACAGTGCGCTCGAAACCTCGCTGACTGGGAAGTTTCCCTGGCCCCGAGCCCAAATGCCATTTCCCGGCCAGGTAAGTGTGATAGCCAGCGTCCTCGAGGAGTGTGGCCACGGTTACGACGTTGCCGCCAAGGACACCCTGATAATGCTCGTGCTGCGCAAGCTCAGGCGGCAGCATCTCCGGGATATTCGGAACACCGGCAAGATGCGCATCGACACCGGTTAACAGCATCGCACGCGCCGGGGCGCAGTTGGCTGCCGTGTGGTAATTGCTGAACCGAAGGCCCTCTTCTGCTAGAGCATCCAGGTTAGGGGTGCTTATCTCGCTGCCGTAGGATCCTAAGTCACTGAAACCTAGGTCATCAGCC
>Ga0181552_10003700_pt1 | contig 10851 bp, 21 predicted proteins | sample 011ome_18_FD_130583 | JGI IMG/M metagenome (GOLD analysis project Ga0181552, IMG submission 130583) | Coastal salt marsh microbial communities from the Groves Creek Marsh, Skidaway Island, Georgia - 011501BT metaG (megahit assembly) | ecosystem: Environmental > Aquatic > Marine > Intertidal...
CAGGCAAAAAGCCAGACTGGAAAATACTAGGATCTACTTCCAGTCTACCGTTGCCTTGATTAATTAATGCTAGTGTTCTAACTGTAGGTTGCCAATGGTATCCTTCTTCTGTAATAGCATTAGGACCGAACCTGTGTGCGTATATAACGTCGTCTAAGCCGTCTCCGTTAATGTCTACTACACTTGGCATAGGAGCACTTTCAATTGCCCACGTGTTGTTCTCCTCACTACATTCGTAACAACCATCTTGATTGTTTGCAAGAACTCTACCACTGTTCATTACTTTAGCAAGTCCTAAATTAGTTCTTTTATAACCTAAGCCTCCATCTATACCGTTTGTGTATTGGCTAGGGAAATCTCTTTTAAAGTCCTCTTCAGTTGTTCTGCTGTAATCAACATTGGCATATTGATTTCTTGCATCTGATTCGTAATAAGTTTCTCCTGCCCATTCAGGTGGAGTATAAGTTGGTGGTGTTGGGGGTGTGGCAGGTGGCGGTGTAATTGGATCTGGAGAACTTGACCCTCCGCCTCCTCCACAGGCTGTTAGAATAACACAAAGTAAAATAGTGTAATGTTTCATTAGGCAGACTGTTTTGCTTTGAAGTCAGCCATCGCTTCTTTTATCATTTTGCGATAGTCACCCATTAAACTCCAACCTCTATAGTCACCTGTAGATTGAATATCAAATCCATAGCCTGACTTTTCGCTTCTACCATTACTATAAGAAACTTGGGTTACTGGACCAAATACTACTTTGAAATATTTCTGCTCGTAGTATTCTCCTCTGCTGTCACCTTTAATCCAAAATGCATCAGTCTTATTAGCAACTGGAGTTAGTTGTGCACCAGTACAATGTACTAGGAACTTTTTGAGTTGCTCAGTGCTTTGATAGTCTGATGAAAGAACGGTTGTATTTCTATCTTTTATCATTACACATTCCTCAATACATATTTGCCTTCAACAACATCATCTCTAAAACTGCCATCTTTGTTTCTAGCAGGTGATGTACTTGCGTGTATAATATTTGAATAGTCTGCAGGGTTAATGCCTGTTCTATTATAAACACTAGCAAAAACTCTTTCTCTCATTACTTTGAAATGAGGAACATTTACACTTTGAGGATAATCAAAACCTTCTGGGTGGTCAACATTCTCTTCGTGTCCATACCACATTTCTTCAAGTGCGGTAAGTTGAATATTGTAACTTGGTAAATCCTTATCTGAAATTAAAGTAAGTGAACCAATCCAGTAACCTAATGGTGCTGTGATTTTATCTTTGCTTTGGTTTGTTGTGTTTAGATTTTGCATAAAGACCTCCTACCGTCTGTGTTTGCTAAATTATGTATATATTATAACCGATTTTGACTAACTTGTCAACCGGTTTATGCCGCCTCAACTTCTTTTTTAAGTTGAGGATCCTTTTGGTCAAACCAACCGTTCTTGGTTTTGTATTGACATTGGTAATCATTTCTAGTACCACCTACACCAGGTGTCCATTGCTCTGCTCTACATCTAATAGCAGAGTTCCAATAAGACTCATCTCCTGGAGTATGATGTGTGCTACATCTCCAAGCACCATCTCTGTAAGTGAACTTTACAGGAATTTCCCATTCATTACAAATTGGACCTTTGCCATCGTTACCAATGTCTCTGATTTCCCAATCTATAATATACTCTTCGAAAGCCTCGTTCTTGTCTTCAATGAGTTTAGTTAAAGTTGGAATGCCATTAGCAACAATGCTGTTGACATTGGCTTCAGTTAAGTCAGTAACATAATAAGTGCTACCACCTTTGAACTTCCAATGTGCTTCGTCAACACCGTGCCTATACCCCTCATTGTGAGCCGCATAGTTCTCTCTGTGTTGTGTGTTTATTACTAATGTTTGCATAAAAAACTCCTACCTTTTTTAAATTATACAACTATTATAACCTATTTCAGGGGTAAAAGTCAACCTTTTTTGCCAGAAAAATTGGTGGGCCTACTAGGACTTGAACCTAGAGTCTACCGATTATGAGTCGGGTGCATTAACCAATTATGCTATAGGCCCTTGTTTGGCCCGCCCTCCAGGATTCGAACCTGGGACCTACTGCTTAGAAGGCAGTTGTTCTATCCACTGAACTAAGGGCGGGTAATGTTTAGTCTTTAACTGTTAGTTTGGGTTTTTGGAATAGTCCGTCCCACTTGAATGTAATAAGAAATTTTGTGTAGTCACTTGAATGTGTAAACTCCACAGGCATTTTATAATCTTTAGACTCGCCTATTTGGCAATCTGTTCTGTTTTGTAAGCACCAATGTCTTAATTGTAATGCTAATTTGTTTTTGTACATATTGGCAGGCAAACCATTCCCACCTCTTGGTAAATTAAAAACTAGATGCATCTAACCAATCTCCGGTGTAAATGTTTTGCTCTAATGTTTGCCTTAAAGATTCATCATTGCACATAAGTCTTTCTATTATTGTGTCCCTATTGTCTTTAAGTATCTCTACTGCTTTTAAATTTTGTACTGCTTCACTATGAGTCATACCATTTTCCATACGTTTCATAGCAACACCAACTAACCAAATACCTTCTCCTGCTGAAGTATCGCAGTAACTAATGCTGTTATCTTTGAACTGTTCTTGTGGCAACAAATCTAATCCTGTCATTACCCATTCAATTGGACTAAAGTATTCCCTAGTCTTAATCTGTCGTTGTTCTCTATTTTCGTTATTGTACTGCCTAAATATGCTCGAGTCAACACTTTTTCTTTGGTCTTTTGTGTGTATTATTTCCCCTTTGTATCCATCCTCTCCATATATCATACAGCAACCATCTATGCCACCTTTTAATTGCACAACTGTTTTAACACCAAACTCTTCTACTACCCAATTTTTGAAATCTACAAAGTGTGGATGTTTACTAAAGAATATTCTTCTGTCTACTACAAAAGGACCGTTATGTATAAATTTGTTTGACTTATTTTTAACTGCTTTCTTAACGTGGGCATCGAATACTAATTGAATGGCTGGTCCGTTTGGGCCTTCCAAATCTATTCTAAAAGGCGGATTGCCTAAGCATATATCGTATTCAATCACTTTAATACTGGCGAATCAGAGTCTAAAAATCCTGCTTGTACGGCACAACTAATATGCTCCGTTCTGTCTATTACTTTTCTTAACTCTTTGTCCAATAGAGTTCCATTGTTTAATACCTCATTTGAGTAAGGTATCTCAACTTTTATTGTTGCTCTTATTGTCTTTTCTTTTTGCTTTGTCATCTTTGTTTCCCCATATTCTATCCCAGGCTTCTGCATATTTCTTTTGGTCGCCACTTCTTCTTTTGGATCCTTTACCACCGTGCCATTGTTCACTTGCCATTTTCTACTATGTTTCCTTTGTCGTCTATATCAAAAAACTGTAGGAAAGAATACTTACGGGTATGAGTAATTCTTTCATATGTTTCACAATCATAATCACAATTACTACACCATTTCTCAATTGGGTGATTGCATTCTGGAGGCTTCCACCCCTCTGGTAGAACTATGTGTTCCTCTATCTTCTGCATATTGATATTTATCTGGATTTAACATAAGGTAAATTGTCACGAACAACACCAAAAACAATAAACTAAAAACTGTATAAGTAACTATTTTCTCAAACATTATTTACTATTACGTTCTCTTTCTTTCTTTTCGCTGACTAGTACACTACTCATATATGCAAAAAATCCCATACCCGTAATAAAAATAATACCTAGAATAAAATTAATTATTTCAATCATTTTGCTTTTTCTCCTCATCTGCCCAACCGCTTTCAATATGTAGTCCTGCAGGTATCCCATTCTTTTTAATGGATTCTAACTCTTTCAGTATTTTTTCTATACCTTCATTTGCTTTGTCCACAGCATTTTTAATCTGTGTGTTTGTAGGATGTCCCATTACCCTCTCCTCATTCTAGCAATATCTTTGGCTTGGTCTGTGCCTTTCATTACAGGTACTGCATTACTTTTGTGCATAGTTGCAATGCCTTGTATAAGGTCACCTGTGTACTTCATAGGTTCCTTCTTACGCATACCTTCGCCATCTGCTTTGTATGTACCAGACTTCATTTGCTGTTCCATAAGACTAGGATACTTTTCTCTGTGGGCCTTGTCTGCTTCTGCTCTCCAATTGGTTTGCTTTCGCATAGGCTTGAATGTAGTATAGTCTCTTGGGTCAGGCATTTTTGTTTTGCCATAACAGTAATCTACATAGTCTTCGAACTTGTCATACCTCATATGATGCATATGATTTTGCTTACAACGTTTGTTATGCTCACGCCATCTAAGTTCTAACTCTTTAAGTTTGCCTTTAGTAATCTTGGCTTTGTACTTTTTAGTATTAATAGTAGATAATCTGTTTTCCAAATGCATCGTCATAATCGTACCTCAATAGTTAAATAGTATATAAGGAAACACATCAAATGTCAACCAAATTATCTCCCACATATCATTTCGGCCCATTAGAATGGAACGGAATCTTTATACAACCCAATGAAGATATGTTTATAAGTTGGGCAAATGCCTTTATGAAACATCCATTATACAACGACTTTGAAGTGTTAGGAGTAGGGAGTTTCTTTGAATCATTTAATTCTGATAGGGTTATGCCTGAGATAGATATAAAACTATTTGGTAACAGACCTGAAAAGGATATAAAAACTCTTATGTGGTTTGGATTCGAAGAAGGACTCAAACGTCATATCAACATAGACATACTTTGGTGTGAGAAGAAACTGTCATTTAATAGACAAGACATCACAGAGCAAGATTTAGATAATCCAGACAGATGGTGTACATACAAAAGACTGTTTAGAGAAGTTAAAATGGAAGGCATCACACGTTGGGAAATAACTGCCAGACCAACTGAAGGCGGCTTGTGGGAATATAAACAAAATATGTTACAGAAGAAACATTTTAAAAAGGATTATAAGGTTACAGGACCTACTACAGTTGACGGGTCGGTACCAACTCTGGAGTATTGGTTGGAGCAGTTTTGTCAAGATTAATTTCTCTTCCACAATGACAAGCACTCACTGAACAAATAGTTTTCTTTAAATTCAAAGGCTCATCATCAAACAAGTTACCTATCTTTTGTCCTAGTTTTTTGTTGTCGTGTATTCTAGTACAAGGATAAACATCGCCTAACTCATTTATAAAAACATACTTTAATCCTGCATCACATTCCCAACCATAGAAGTTATTATTTTTAGTATCTCTTATGTTTAGTGGAGTTATTGTTTTTTGTTCTCCGTTGTCGTATGTTACTTTCATTATGTGTCCCAATCCTCATCATCTGGATTATCAGTTACTCTAACCATTTCAAACGGTATTCCCACATTACGCAAAAACATTTCTGCTCTGTCTACTTCCCTACCAAACTTTTGGTCACCTAGTAATCGTACTCCAACAGGAACATTTTGAAATACCAATTCAGGAATCTTTTTATACAAGTCCTCGCTCTTTGGATCGTTCACGTGCCAACTTAACATTATCTCTCCATTAGACTTGTCCATTACCTTTGCCATATTTTGATATACCTTTACAGGACCTGTGCCATTTGTTCTTATTCTAAAGTGTACATCTCTGGATACTAAGTGTGTAATTAAGACATCTAAGTCCTTAACTAAGAAAGGTTCGCCTCCAGTGATAGTCATTCTTATTTGTTTGTTAGGATCTATTTGTTTGTAGGCATCTATAATTTTGTCTGCTCCCTTTATCAATTGCTGTACATCAGGAGTGTCGCCTTCGTTCTTTGTGTGCCAATCTGTTTTACAATACCAACAGTCGTAATTACATCTCAAAATGATACGCCAAGTTATATCAAATAAGTCTAAGTTGCTGTCTATTTTAACTGGCTTCATTCTTACCCACTAATAAATCATCAAAACAATTACATACAGATGATGTACAAATTATACTTTCTGTTTCTAATTCTAGTTCTCCGTATATGTTTCCTTTTATACCGCCTACTCTTTGAACGCAATTTAATATGTCACCGTTAAAGTCTATGTGTATAATTTCTGTGCCAGCATTACAGTTCCAACCTTTATAGTTTGTTAGTCCCTCACTCCTCATTTGGTTAGGATCCAACTTTACTACTTCTTTATTTCTTTTTGTTACTTTAACTTTCACCAAACTCTTCCACTATATCAATTAGTTCGTGCCATATATTTAACCCTATGCAACTGTTTATTAAGTTTTGTACCTCAGTTTTATACAAAGGATCGTTCAATATTCTTATTTTAAGGTCACATTCTAATTCGTATTTCAGTCTAAATATCTTTTGTTCTAATTCTTGTTTGTTCTTTGTTTCACCAAAGTGAATACTAATTGACAGTCTATCTAAATACTTACCTGCTTTGAGCATTTTATCTACACTAGATGAACCGTTTGTTAAAACATTTAAGTACGAACACTTTGGCTTTATGTGTTCTAACAGTTTAGGCAAGTCTTTTATTAAGAATGGCTCCCCACCCGTAATAGTTAAATTAACTTTGCCTGGATGTATTTTGCTGTATAGATTATCAAATCCTTGTATACATCTTTCTATATTTGGTATTAGACTTATGTTGTCGTGTGCTTCGGGCCAACAATAAACACAATCATAATTACATCTTTTTAGTATGTTCCATACAACTCTCTTAGAATTGTAAGCAGAGTCTACAGCAATGATGTCCATATTATTCTTTGGACTTTACATCTACGGGCCAACCGTTTGGATCAGTTATAATATCAACTCTAGTTGGTTCTACTTCAACATCTGCAAAACATCTTAACAGTTCCCATTGAAGTAATACTGTATTCTTTGCACCTCTTGTTCCGTGAAGATGTAAAATTTTTGCATCGTTTTGAAAGTTGCAATTATTCCATTGGTTAAGTACCATTAGATGATTAGGATCTTCGAATGCATCAAATCTCATACCCATACATTGGAAAGCATATTCTGGTTTAAGCCAACGTTTAGGATTGATACCTTGACTATACATCATTTCATTAAATATAATTTGCTCTGTTCCCCAAATATCATAGTCCCAGTCTTTAGCATATTTCCAACCCAAGTCCCAAACTTCTTGACTCATTTCTTTTGGATAGTATCTTACTCCAGCATTAAAATAATGTTCGTGCTGTAATCCGTATTTGTTGTTAGCATCTTTGCCTTGCAAGTTTTTAGGATCTGTATAGTTAAACATTTGAAACTGTTTAAACTTACCAAATATTTCTGTTGGTCTAATAAACATTGTGTCTGTGTCTAAGAATAAAACATTGTTTCCTTCTTTCCACAAATCATATACCAATTGAAAGTTTTTGTGAAATACTTCTTGATAGTTGTCTACTTCGTATTCAAATATTTCAAACTCAAAGTCCTCTTGTATAAATTCACTTGCGGAGTGCATAACCATTTCGTGCATTGCGTGATACATATCATATGTTTGGTTTGCACCTATGTCTTTGTTGTACTCTAAGCCTTTATCTTCTTTGATACGGCATATTGCCATTGCTACTATATTACTCATTACTATCCTCAAATGGTTTACTATATTTAAGTAAATCGTGGTCGGCAAAGTAAATTTCCTTGTACCTTTCTTTAAACTGTGAACTAAGATTATTCATTGATGTAGGCTTGACTGCATTTGTTTTGTAATGGTTTGCAAAACTGTTTACTCCAAAATCTCTACTCAACATATCAAATACGTTTTGTAAATTCTCATATCTAAATACGTTAGTTGTAGGTCCTATAAATTGTTGCTGTGGTCTTATATGGTTATCCATTGTGTAATTGTTTTTAATGTAACTGTTTAAGTATTGTAAACCTGTTGTGTTTATAGATTCTGTGATGTTGTTGGTAGCATTGCCTCTCCAATACATTTCACTCAGCAGTCTTTGAAAAGGATTGCGTACTACTGTAAATTCGTAGTCTATGTTATAGTTGTTGTGTACGTTTTTTAGTAAATCTTCATAGTGCCAATGTTGGGGATTACAAGGACTCCAATCTTTATGCCCTCTTCTAGCAGGCTCGACTAAAAACTCTATGTCCCAACCTGCATCTTCGAATGCTCTTTCAATAGTTGTCCCTGCACACTTTGGTATGTGGATAAACAGAACTGTTTTATTATCTTTCTTGAATAATGGCATTTATATACTTGGTTTTCTTTTGTATATATTCGTTTCTATATTCTATGGCAGGAGAGTATCCATCAAATTTCATATCACCAGAGTGAAAACCTCCTCGTTGTTCTGGTGCGGTATACTTCCAAGTGGTTCTATCATATGGATCCCATTTACCGAATGCAACCATTTGAGCATAAGCAAAACTACTCATCATTCCCGGTTCTTTATCAATGCTTACTGCTTCAGAATTTAAGAGTTTAGCCATCATACCTGCTTCTTTACTAGAGGTCCACTCGTTACGCCATTCCAGTACTTCTAAATCTAATCTAGTTCCGTGATACTCACCGGGAGATTTCCAAGTTTGGAATCCATATTTAACTGGGTCTGCTTCTATTTGTCCTTTACTGTCGAATGTTTCGGGCATATCATACAATGCTAAAGGCAAATATGTTCTAGCATCTAACAAACCTTCTGCCATCTCTTCTTTTAATGATTTAAACATATGGTCGTAATTATCATTACGCAACCCTACAATGAAACTACTGAATAGATGAACACCTTTTAAATCTTTTTTTAATCTCTTCAGTGTACGTTTTATAAGGTCTCTATCCATTGCCTTGCCTATTGTTTTACCTGCTTCTTTGTTCCAAGTTTCTAGTCCAAAATACATTCCCATTATTTCTGCATTCTTAAAACAAGCAAGTTGTTCTTCGTACTGTTTGGCTAAGAGTTCAATTCTAAAAAACCCACTTACTCTAGGTCTGTATGGTAAATTTTCAGTTGCTTTTTCAAATATTTTTAATTTTTCTATAGTTTCATTTACTGTGTCATCTGCAAAATAGAAATTAGTTACTCCATAATCATATGCTTGTAAGAAAAACTGATGTAACTCTTCTGCATCAGCAAGGTCTGGATTCTTTAGATTTTTAAAATCATAATTACAAAAACTGCAATTAAATTTACAACCTAAACTTATTTCGAAAGTTGCAATATCTTTTTCGCACCACATATTTTGTTCTGTGAATTTATGGATAACGGCAAAGTCTTTTTCTAATTCTTTATCTGTACCTATTACTAATGTTGAGCCTTGCACTCTGGTAGGTAATGCATCTATGTCACCTTTTAACCAAGTGTCAAAATTTCGCATACTTCTGCCTAAAAATATAGCATCTAACCAATTATCTTTATATAAAATACTTCTTTCTATTTTAAGAGAATCGGCATATCGTACCCCGCCTATTATGCATTTTGCTTTTGGATTACGTTCTTTGAATGCTACACCAAAACTTTGATACCTAGCAGAATTGTAGAAACTTAAAGATACACTAAATGATACTATAACTTCTTCACCGTTTACCCATTCAGTTAAAAGATTCGATAATTTATCGTGATCCCAACTACCAAAAAAGTCTATATTTTGAACTTCGAACCCATTTTGTGCAAAAATATCTCCTACAATTTGTGCTCCTGGAGGTCTAGCAATAACTTCATTATTACCAAAATGACCTGCACCCATATTGTTTTCGGTGATTACTATTGCTTTCATACCAGTATTTATCGAAGTTTTCGATTGTTTAAAAAGTTATTGAGTGGTGCAGTTAATCTATGCCATAACCTTTCGTGAGCATAATATAAGATAAACTTTACGATTAAATCTGCAAAGAACAATAAACCTAATGCTTTTGCTGGAATACCAAAACTAAATGCAAGTATGGTTGTTGCTATAGAGCCTATTATTCTCCAAGTAAACGATTTGAGTAAGGCTCTTGTTTGTTCATTTGTCATTTTCACCTTGTGCTACACGTTTTCTTAAACTGGTACTGCTAAAACTATGGTCTCTGCCATTATAAATTATTTTACATCCACGTGCTTTTGCTATATCCTTGCCTGTAAAGTCTTTTGTTTTATATTCATCTCCTAACACTCTAACATCAATTGGCAATGTAAGGAGTAAATCAACTAAATCTTGTTCTGTATTATAGATTACTATTTCATCTACATACTTAACTGCCGCTAATTGAATTTGTCTTTCAACAATACTTTGAATAGGTTTATTCTTTTCTGGGCGGTCTTCGGTAGGATCATTTTGTAACCCTACAATTAAATAATCACAATGATGTTTTGCTTCTTCTAGCATTGTGATATGACCTGCGTGTAATAAATCAAATGTGCTACAAGTAAATCCTATCTTTCCACAGTCTTTATAATTTAATTTCATACTATGTGCTGTTCTCTGCTTTTGTGTGCTGTGTGCTTTGTTCCACTTTTTGTTATGTATGGTTGTGTTATACCTTTTGTTCCTGCATCGCCCTTAATAATATTAATAAAGGCAAACGTATACAATGCTATAATAGTAGGTAAAATAACAAACATTAATATTACTCCGTCCATTAGTGTTTGGGCCTATTGTTTCTGTCTATCCAATAAAGGTATATCATAATTATTATAATTGCGTATGCTACTAAATCCATTAACTGTAATCAATCAACATCTTCCTTATCTCTAAGGCGTGTTGCTCCTCCATTCCAATTTGACCTCTAGCATATTCTTCAAGCATAATACTTGCATCAGCAACTTCCATTAGTAATTCTTTGTATGTTTCTACAGCCGCCATTTCGTGTTGTAAACTTTCTGTGAGAATTTGTTCAACACTATGATTGTGATTTTCTTCGATAGCAGAAATGTTTTGACTTGGATGACCGCCAAAGCCTGTGATGTATTCA
>Ga0181552_10003704_pt1 | contig 10840 bp, 7 predicted proteins | sample 011ome_18_FD_130583 | JGI IMG/M metagenome (GOLD analysis project Ga0181552, IMG submission 130583) | Coastal salt marsh microbial communities from the Groves Creek Marsh, Skidaway Island, Georgia - 011501BT metaG (megahit assembly) | ecosystem: Environmental > Aquatic > Marine > Intertidal zone...
ATACTAGATGTCATTTTTAGCGACGAGAACGAGCGCCGCACGTTATCTGACGCGCAGATGATGATTATAATCTCCACGGGTGGTATGAAACCGACAATGTCGCACATCGAGTCGCCGCGCATTCGCGATTGGCTCGAGCGATGCGTCGCGTTTGATCCTCGCGATAGATTTGAGTCGCTCACCGCAGCGCGTCGTGCCCTTCAAGATCTTCGCTCAGAATTCATTCGTCTCTTTCGTGAGTAGCGGCAAGAGGAGCAGTAAAATAATAGCAGTAAAATATAGGAGGCGTAGCGCTTGTAGTAATATATTGGCAAGTAAGAAAGTCATTGATTGATTGTTTGATTGATTATTCATTCTTCATTCACAACGCGCTGTGGTGGTTCATAATTATTTACCACCAACTACTTTTTCTTTGCTCCCGAAACGTTGAACTTGAAAAAGACAATCAAGCCATCCTCCATGACGTACTCCTTACCTTGTTGCTTGTACTTGCCCGCCGCCTTGACGGCTTGCTCGCTCCCAAGTTCCTTCAAGTCATCAAATGACATCACTTCAGCGCAAATAAACCCGCGCTCGAAATCCGTGTGAATCGCCCCGGCGGCTTGCGGCGCCTTGTAACCTTTTCTGATGCACCATGCCTTGACTTCATCCGGACCAGCGGTAAAAAAGTAAATCAAGTGCACGGCGCTAAATGCCGTAGTGATAATCTTTGGTAACGCCGTCGTCACACCATTATCTTTTTGCCATTGCTCTTTATCGGCGTCTTCGATGCCTTGCAACTCGCTTTCGACTTCGGCGGAGAATGGAATGATGGTGCCGCCTCCGTGCGCCTTGACCCACTCGTGGATTTTCACCAAGAATTTATTCTTTTTGCGTTCGTAATCCTTGCGACTCAAATTCACCAAGTAAATCACCGGCTTGGCGGTCAACAACTGGTACTTGTTCAAGTACATCACGTCGTTACTCGTCCACTGCTCCATGCCGTGTCTGATTTCCTTGCCCTCCTCGAGCCAGGCGACAACCTTCAACACCGAATCCAATTCGAGCTTGGTTTCCTTTTGCGCCATGGCGTTCGCCGAGCGCGACATTTCCTTTTCCAACTTCTCCTTAATCCCAGTCATGTATTCCAAATCTTTAATACGCAACTCTGAGGTGATAATTTCAATATCCTCCACTGGATCCACGCGATCTTCGACGTGAATCACGTCGGCGTCCTCAAAGCAACGCATCACGTGCATGATGCCATCCACCGCCTTGATGTGCGATAAAAACGCATTTCCTAAACCCGCACCACTCGAAGCCCCTTTCACTAAACCAGCAATGTCCACGACTTCCAAAAACGGTTGCACCACGCTCTTAGGCTTGTGCATGTTGACCAAGTAATCAAAGCGCGCGTCGGGCACGTTGACGCGCGTCGAGTTGGGTTCAATCGTGCAAAATGGAAAGTTCTCCGCGGGAATCGAGCAGTTGGTCAACGCGTTGTACAGCGTACTTTTACCTACGTTGGGCATACCGACGATGCCAACCTATGCGTGCGCGTACGTCACGATACTCTCGCGTCAGTCGACGCTCAGGTGTCGTGGATTGATGGTGTTTCTTTCTTGATGATCATCCGTGGTTTTTGCACAAAACGACGCACGGGCGACGCACCTTTAAGTTTGACGAGAATCTTCCGAGCGCCCATGGTCCGAGGACTTCTTCTTCGACGACTTTCTTCGGCGGCATCGCGCGTGTTGTCGCGTGCGGCGAGCCCAGGTGTGAGGAGCTCGAGGGTTCAAGCCGTCGGCTATCCGTCGCGCGAGCGGAATACTAAATAAATAATGTTCTACTAAAACTACAACAACTATGCGTGCGTCTATGGTGTGTCAAATTCTTTGGCGAATGTTTTCGAAATATGGTGCAACACGTCGGAGGCTTGGAGACCGCGGCCGTGCTCGCTGAACGCGGAGCGAACGGAGGCTCGAGTGACGAGACACGCGCTCGCGCACGCGGATATGAAGAGCTCTCGGCACCTTTCGTACTCTTCATCGTTCCACTCGACATCGGGCGCCATTAAACCATTTCTCCATCCGTGGCCGAATGCCCAGCCGAGAAATGTGGCTAATATACCGGCTAAAATATCGCCTTGACCGCCGCAGCGCTTGGGCGCGCCCGCGCCGACATCGAGGGCGATAAATTCGCAACTCGCACGCGAACTATATTTCACGTGATTCAGGAACAACCAATCGGTCTTACCCTTGAGCAAAAAGTGCATCGGAGCGAATTCTTCTAGAGCCTTTCCGACGACCTGTTCGCGGAACGCGTCGTCCTCGAGGTCTATCTCGTGAATGCTCGTGCACCGACGACGCTTCTTGGCGCTTTCGGCATGCTCCCGCCGGTCGGCGAGGCGATGGCCCACTTGAATTAATCTATAAAGTTCCATCTTATTCGGCGTGGCGATGTCCCATATAAACGCTGTTTTTACGTCTTCTTCATATTTTTCACTGTCGTCTTCGCCATCATAGTATCTTTTTGGTTCGGGAATCTGTTTCAACCGTTTTAGCTCATCCGTGAAGCTCCACCCATACGGCCCCGCGCCTCGCCTCGCCTCGCCTGTCCAAAAATATTTCAACGCATCGGCGTCGTACACCACGGGATAGTGATTCCTGTGATTGTGACTCTCGGATATGAGATCCTTCCAGACTTTTAACCCGTGATCGCTCTCGCCGAGTCCGGGGCCGACGACGAGGGCGTCAAAGCGACCGAACCACGTCGTCCACATCTTGTTTGTATCAACGCGCAAGTTCGTAATGTCTTTGCTTTCGTCCCACGCGTCGTGCACGATGACGTCAGGCGAATACGACTTCAACACAGGCGCACATTGCGTGCTCGTGAACGCGTGCACGAGGTCGGCGCCCGCCCGCGCGGCGCTCACGGCGGCGTAATGCGGTGCGCCCGAGTACAGGCGCGAACCGCCAATGATGGCGACTTTGCCCCCGTGCGAGCCCTTGTACGCGTCGTGCCCGAGCGCGGGCACGACATGCTGCTTGAACGTTAACAGATAGTGCTCCATGCCGCCCTCGTCGCGTCGGCGCGGCGTGGATGACGCGGCGTGGAGTGACGATGGATCGATGCGCAGCACGCAGCCTCACAGTGGCGCCGGCCCATGGCGTCGCCGTCGCCGACGTACGTGCACGAGCGATGGCCAGGGAACGAGACGTTCTTCTGTAACGGCGCCGTCGTCGCCGGTCCGCGTCCGCGCGCGGCGTTCGCGACGGCGGCGTTGATTACGTTGCCAGCGGTGGCGCACAACGTCTGGGTGGCACCGCTCGTGCGCGCGAGGTACGGCCTCTGGATCGCCGTCCTCAGCGCCCTCGCGCCGGTGTTTTGCGTGTACTGGTTATTCAGAACCGCGTTTACCGACCCGGGGATTTTACCGCGGCTGAAACGCGCGGTGGCGGGCGGGGAGAGCCACAGAGGGAAGACAAAGGATGTGACAGTCGCGTCGACTGGGCGGCTGGCGCGCGTTCGATGGAACGATACCTGCGGGTATTATCAGCCTCCGCGCGCCCATCACTGCTCTGTGACGAATGATTGCATAGAACGCTTCGATCATCATTGTCCGTGGACCGGGGCGACGATTGGGTTGAGGAATTATAGGGCGTTTTTGACGTTTGTGACGAGCTCGACGTGCTACGCGGCATTCGCGACGACGACGAGTGCGTTGCATATTCATGAGCGCGTGCGACAAGGACGTGGAATCGGTCAAGCCATGGAGCGTTCGGGTGTGGCGATTACCGTGTTTCTCATCGCCGTGTTTGGGTTCGCGTTCGTCGGTGCGTTGAGTTGTTTTCACGCGTATTTAGTTTCGACGAATCAGACGACGTACGAGAGCTTTCGAGACGCGTATTCGTGGAGCGCGAATCCGTACAACACAGGGAGCGTGTTTAGAAATTGTATAGAAGTGTGGTGTGCGCGCATACCGCCACCAAAAGTGCGTTTTAATGCGCGAGTAGAAGATGATACGTCGGCGGAGGATTTTGCGAGGGACATCGCGAGACGAGACGCCGAAGCCGAAGCCGAAGCCAAACCCGAAGCCGAACGAAAAGATGGCGATATTGAACTCGCAGAAATCGTCTAATAGCGTTTATTAGAAGCGCTATCGAATCAACCAGTCATGGGAATATCGACACACAGTATTTATTGTAAAACGTAGTCTACTCTCCTCCTCACTCGTGGGCGCGGGAACGGGCCACATGCCGCCGAAATCGCGCAAACGCGCTCGGCGGCTCGGCATCGTCGCCGCAGTTCTGGCCTTTGTTGTCATCGCCTATGTGTCTTCGTCGCAATACGAAGACGTACACGTCAACGAAGGCGCGGCGTTTGAAGTTGAAGAGAAGATTACAACCAACAGCGTCGAGAGTCCACCATCGTCGCTTGTTCACCACGACGATGACTCGCACCGAACGGCAGATGACGCAGAAGTCGTTCCCGACACCACCACCGTCGATAACGACGCACGGCGTGATGCAGTAGACACCGGTAGCGCGACGACGCCCGTGGCGAGTTCGAGTTCGAGCTCGAGCTCGAGCAAACCGGTGACGCCGGCTGAGCGTCGTCGGTCGCTCAAACTCAGCGGCTTCGTCCCACTCGAGCATTTCGAGGCGAACGGAGACGTAGTAAAATGGGGGCAAGATCATATTGTCGCCGACGCCGCGGCTTGCCACGACGCGTGCGTGGCGTTGAAGGATAAAGGGTGCAACGCGTGGGTGTTTTGCCCAAGCGAAGGCGGGTGCGGCTCACAAAAGTATAAATGTTGTTGGTTAAAAAAACAGGCGAGGCCGTGGACGTTACTCGGAGGACGTGGCGCACACGTACCATGGACGAGTGGAGGGATTTACGAGCAAGATGATCCGACCGGAGGCGATCCAGATCCATCCAGGAAGTTTCACGTGGTGTTGACGACGAATAACGCCGTGTATCAAGCGTGGCAAGCGCGGGTGATGTATTATCATTATAAGAAGCAAAAGGCGTTGCAAGGTCCGAACGGCCAAATGGGCGGGTTTACGCGTATTTTGCACGACTCTAGTGATGGATTGGAGGATGAAATACCCACGTGCCGTGTGGATAGATTGCAAGACGAGATGGGGTTCGTCGTCTTGTCCCGGCCGTGGGCGTTTGAGCAATTCTTTGCCAAGTGCCCTGAGATTGAGGAGGATTACATTTTGATGGCCGAACCCGATCATTTGTACATCAAACCCATACCGAATTTGATGCGTGGGAACAATCCAGCGGCTTTTCCATTCTTCTACATCGTGCCGCACGATCAGCCAGACATCTTGCGACGCTTTCTCCCGGGCATCACCGACGAGGAAATGTTTGACATCGACCCTATCGGGAGCTCGCCCACGTTCATTCACAAGAACGACTTAAAACGGCTCGCACCGGTATGGAATAACATGTCCGTGGCGTTACAAAGTGACCCGCCCGCGAAAAAGGCATGGGGATGGGTGATTGAAATGTATGGGTACACGCTCGCCGCGTACAAGATGGGCATCGCGCACGACTTGCGCCCGCAGCTTCAATCCCAACCACCGTGGGACACCGAAATCGGAGATTTTCTATCCATACACTTCACGTATGGCATGGACTACGATGCAAGTGGTAAGGCAACGCCCGGGAAGGTGGGTGAGTGGAGATTCGATAAGCGTTCATATTCGCACACGTACCCGCCAAAGCATTTGCCGGCGCCGCCCGCCGGAATGAAAAATGACCTCGTGCGCGTGCTCATCGACGCCATCAACGAAGCGAGCGCGGCTTTACCGAATTGGGGAATGTACCGCGGAAACAACATCACTGGTACGTTTCATTAGCGTTGTCTTTGTAGCCAGGGATGTGTATTAGAAACGTAGAGAAGTGAAGAGCCACACCACGAGTCCGCACTAAGTGACGCGCCCACACCCGCGCACGCACGCGTCGAACACGCCGCGTGCCTTCACACCCATCGCCATGTTTGCCGCCGCGCGTGCGACCACCGCACCGGCTTTGCCGCCGTCGCCGTCGGCGTCTCACCGTCGTCGTCTCGGTGCCGGCACACAAAGATCGCCCTCAGCGCCGACCCACCGTGCGTCGCGCACGCGCGCGCGCGCAGCCAAGCCCTCAGCGTCGGCGCTCGACACGCTTCTCGGAGCGACGATCATCGCCCCTGGTGGCGACGCCGCGGTGAAGGACTCGGTGCAAAAGTACTATGGGGAAACGCTCGCGACGTCGAGCGACTTGAAGACGTCGGCGTGCTGCACGCCGGCGAATCAGATCCCGAAAGCCGTGCGCGACGCCTTGCGCGAGGTTCCTGATGAAGTCAAAGCAAAGTATTACGGGTGTGGTAGCCCAACGCCGGTTGGTATCGAAGGGTTGCGGGTTTTGGATTTAGGAAGCGGGAGCGGACGGGACTGCTACGTCGCGGCGCGACTGGTTGGCGAAACCGGGAGCGTGTTAGGGATCGACATGACCGATGGCCAGCTCGCCGTGGCGCGCAAGTACGCCGAAGAATACTGCACAACGACGCTTGGGTACGCTGCGCCGAACATGCGATTTGAAAAGGGTACGATTGAGGATTTACGCGCGGCGGGCGTGGACGACGCGAGTGTGGATTTGATAATCTCAAACTGCGTGATTAATCTCAGCCCTGACAAGGCTGCGGTGTTGAGCGAAGCTTACCGCGTGCTCGCGAATGGTGGAGAGTTTTACTTTTCTGATGTGTACTGTGACCGTCGATTGCCCGATGCTTTGCGCTCGCAAGAAGTGCTCCTCGGTGAGTGCTTGGGCGGCGCCATGTACATCGAAGACTTTAAGCGCTTGTGCGTCGCCACGGGTTTCACCGACCCGCGCGTGCTCGCCGGTCACGAAATTGAAGTTCAAGACCCAGAACTCGCGGAATTACTCGGAGAAGCGAAATTTTACTCCTTGACCTACCGCTTATTCAAGCTCCCACCCGGCCGTCTCGAGACGCTTTGCGAAGACTACGGCCAATTCGCCTATTACAACGGCACCTTAGAAGGCTCACCCAACGCCTACTCATTAGATGACCATCACAGGTTCGAAAAGAACAAACCCATGCTCGTGTGCGGAAACACTGCGAGCATGGTGGGCGAAACGTGGCTCGGAAAGCACTTCACAGTCGTCGGCGATCGAGACGTGCACTACGGCTTGTTCGATTGCGGCCCGTCTCCCGTCGCGAGCTCCGCGTCCTCCGCCCCAGCCGCTGGTGCGTGCTGCTAAAACCACCGCACGTACTGAGACCCACATTCTTTTACTTTTCAAAAGCATTGAAATCACACGCATTCACGCATTTTCACGTGCCTTGACGCCTCCAATCGTTCCCGCGACGCGCGTTCGCCAATGGATAGGACACCGCGCCAGTTGATGACGTCACACTTGCGCCCGCGCGACGATGTCACTCGCGCGTGCGACGTCGCACGCGCACGCGTGTGCATCGGGACGTTATCGCGCGCCCGCGCCCTCGCGTGCGAGCCGCTCGACGCGCCGCACAGCGCGTGCGCCGGTGACAATTGTCGTCGCGGCGGCTCGCGGTGAGCCGCCGGGACACAAGGATTCGACACTTAAACCGCCCGCAGTGCCGTCAAAGACGCTTGCCGCGGCGTTGTCGAGCGTGCAAGCGGTGCGAAATGGTAGCCGCGACGCCTTCGACGCGCTCGATAGGCGGTGCGTGGCGGAGGCGTTGAAGGCGTTGGTGGCGAGCGACGAGGCTGGGACCGTCGAGGGCAGAGGCGACGCGAATAGCGATGGTGATGCGGGCGGCGTGAGTGCGAGTAGTGGTGGTGGTGGTGTGCGAAGTGTGGATTATGTTGCGTTGAAACAGCGCGTGCGAAAGGCGTGCGCGTTGATCCGCGAGATTGAGTCGGTGTGCTTGGAGCGGGGGTGCGCGAACGCGGTGAGCGCCGAGGCGTTGGAAGCCGTCGCTCGCACGGGATGCTCGATACGGAATGACCCTGCGGTGACGCTGGCGGTGGTGAAGGCTTTTTATACGATTGCCCGGAAGGGGAAAGGTGCGACGAGCGCGGTGCACGCGAGCGTGAGGACGTATACGGATGTTATCGCGGCGTTGAGTCGGTGTTGCGCCGAGGCGAGGTCGACGGGGGCGCTTCGGTCGACGCCATCACCCGTTGAAGTATGGCTGATGCTTCGAGCTACGCCTTTAAAATTAGATGGTGCGGCGTACGCCGCAGGTGTCGGCGCGTACGTTGCCGAGGGACGATTGGAAGAGGCGGAGAAGGTTTTACGCGAGATGACGGCGGATGGCGTGCGCGCTGGTCCGAGATTGTTCAACACGCTCATCACCGGTTACGGGCGCGCGAAGAATTTACGCGGGGTGGAGGCGAGCTCGATGGCCATGCGCACCCTGGGTGTGGCCCCAAATCAAGCCACGTGGGGTGCAAAGGTGTACGCCTACGTCGCGTGCGAACGCTTGGATTTGGCGCTTGATGCGTTGGAGCAGGGCGTGCGCTTCAGTCCTCGCACCGAACGGCGCCCTGGAGTCCAAGCGTACACGGCTTTAGTTCAAGGATTAGCGCGCGCTGGACGTGTGGGCGAGGCGGATGAGATTTTACGCCGCATGTCTCGAGATGGTGTCAAGCCCAACGTGTACACGTACTCGACACTCATCGATGGCTTTATGCAAAGCGCGCAAGTTGGCTTGGCGGAAACCGCGTTAAAGGAGATGAAACGCGCACAAATCATGCCGAATGTGGTGACGTATAATTCCATCTTAAAGGGTGTCGTGCGCCGAATGCGAGCTGGCACGCGTGTTCCCGAGGATGATTTACTCACTCAAGCTCGACGGGTTTTCGACCGCATGCGGGACGATGGCGTGGCGCCAGACTTGGTGACGTACAACACGTTAATTGACGCGTGCATCGACGCCCAAGAGCCCACAGAGGCATGGAACGTGTTGCGCGAAATCTCGCAGTCCGGGTTGAAACCCGATGTGGTGACGTACACGACATTGTTAAAGTACTTTGTGCAAGTCGGGGACAACTCCGCTACACAATGGGTCATCGCAGAAATGGACACCGACCCGCTCATGGTACAAGATGTGGGCGTATACAACTGCTTAATTAATGCTTACGCGCGACAAGGGGACATGTGCCGTGCCAATGAAGCCTTACGCGCGATGGAGGACAAGAAAATTGCGCCGAATATCGCCACGTATGGGTCACTCCTTGAAGGCTACGTGCGCATAGGCAACGCGCGTGAAGCCATCAAAGTTTACGATCTGTGTACAAAATCGAAAGATTTGAGTCCCGATGCGCGTATGCGTAAATCTCTCATCTATGGCTGTGGCTTGTACGGATTGTCTGACGTCGCAGATTGCATCATTGCAGATTTGCAAGCGACGGGAGAAGAGGGCGCGCGAGAGGCGCGCACATTGCGCTTTGTCTTGAAGGCGTCCATGGAAGCCAAGGCGGATGAAATAGATGGCCGCGTCGACCGCTCGCGAATGCGAAAGAATAAAAACTCAGCGGCGCGTGCGCGTGACTCAGCTGCGAGGACCGCGTCACTTGAGCGTGCTGTTGCGACGCCGCAAGACACTTTGACGGCGTTTGACGAGCCGTGTCCTGCAGAGGCTGTCGAGTTCAACCGCGGGTTAGAAATGTGGAAGTACTGGCTTGGATTACCAAATAATTATTACGCCGCGCCTGCGGCGGGCACAGAGGCGACGGGATCGTCCTCTGAGCCAACTTTAGAAAATTCATAACATCGCGTTGCGCTTGAGCTATTTTTTATATTTATAGTACTGTACAAGAATTCCTACGGCACCTATGCAGCACGAACGACATCTACTCTACTATCCCGAGTCCGTAGGCGACGAAGGACGCGATGAAGGACGCCGCGAGATGCACGCAAAAGAAGTGCGCGCGAACGGTCCTCGCGTACACGCGGCGTCTCGTCCAAAAAGCCTTGGCGTCTACAGCCTCGGGGACATTTGGCACGTCACGGAGTTCTAAATAAAACGCACTCTCGTTTAAGATGAACACAACAGCCACAAATGACATACCGACCCACCAAATTTGGCCAAAACGCGTGGGAACGGTGGTGCTCAAATATGTCCCGTACGTTAAGCACGCGAGCACCGCCAAATAATCGATGACCCGCCGCGCCGAGCTCCAACGCGGCTCACGCCAGTGCACGACGCTTGTGGCGATGAGAACGCACCCTAAAATCGCAAATGTCACCGCACGTGCGTCTTTGGCGGCTCGACCGAGGGATATGGTGATTGGAACGGCGGGCGCCGCACTGCTCCATACGAGCGGTCGCGCGAGCGCGGGTGGAAAGACGTAGTCAACGTCTTCGACGTCTACTTTCGCCGGCGTCTTTGTTTGTGATGCGACTGCGTATTCCATGTCACCATCGTCAAATGTGCATTCATGCAGCGCGCTATCGGACTTGGCTTTCGCGCGTCGATGGCTCATAATGAAGCGCGAATGCCGCGCTATTCTCGTCCTCAACGTTAACCGAGCATCGCTCGCGCGAGAACAACCCACATGGACTCATCCACGCGTAACAAACTCTGAGATTCCACGATGTGGTTGCGATGCGTGCGACCGAACGCATCGACGGCGACCATGGCTCGACGAGCGCGCTCGGTGCCGATGTCGACAGTTTCGGTGCGAAATAATCGAGCGACTTCGCCAAACATCACCAATACGTTTTCCGTCTTCGCGCGCGTGGCAATGTTCGTCAACACGTCACCACCATCATCACCATTGCTCCCGCGAGTTGTTTCCAACGCACCACCGTCACTTGCGATGTCTCGCGGCGACGGCGTCAGCGTGTCGTCCAC
>Ga0181552_10003711_pt1 | contig 10830 bp, 9 predicted proteins | sample 011ome_18_FD_130583 | JGI IMG/M metagenome (GOLD analysis project Ga0181552, IMG submission 130583) | Coastal salt marsh microbial communities from the Groves Creek Marsh, Skidaway Island, Georgia - 011501BT metaG (megahit assembly) | ecosystem: Environmental > Aquatic > Marine > Intertidal zone...
TCCTGCAAGCATTACATGTGGAGTGTCTTCCATTACTCTACGGGCCACAGATACGGCATGAGTTATATTTTGTAAAAAAACAACAGCACCACAATTTCCTTGTTCATTCATAATACATGCATCCAGAGTCACATTGCCGTCTCTGTCTGGAAGCCCGCCTTTCCCTACCGATTGTCCTTTTTCATTGGCTTCTTCTATTCGACATCCTTGCTCAACAGCATCTAGCGCACTTCCGCCATCAATTAATATTTTCCACGCTTCCGCCGTAGCAAATTTTACATTCCATGTTGCAATTACAACAGGAATTTGGGGTTTAATTTTTGGATTTACAAAAGTATTTTCAGAAGAATCAACACAACTATTCAACGTCCCAGCAACAGTTATTCCAAGACTTGTTAATGATGCATTTTTGATAAATTTTCTTCTCTTCATTTTCAAATCTTGAAATTAAAGTCCTTGTTTTTGCAATGCAGTTTTTGTTTTAAAAGTATAAAACAATAAATAAACAAAGCATATAACAGCAATCCAGTATGACGATTGTATGCTAAAAATATCTGCTAGTTTTCCTTGAAGCGGGGGAATAATGGCACCGCCTAAAATCATCATAATTAAAAATGCAGACCCTTGTGCAGTATACTTTCCTAGACCTGTAATACTGAGAGCAAAAATACATGGCCACATAATAGAACAAAATAATCCACCAGATAAAAGCGCAAATAAGGCCAATTGTCCAGAACCAAAAACCCCAATTAACATACTTAAAATACCAAGAATACTAAAGATTTTTAAAGTTGCAATTGGATTGTCTTTTGCTAAGAAAAATCCACCAATTTGAGTTGCAACACAAATGCTGAACAAAAGAATTTCATTTGAGGAGTATTTTCCAAAGTTCACTAAAAGTATAACTCCAAAAGCAACATAGGGAACAAGAATAAGCAACCATTTTTTGAGGCCTTTACTTGGATTAAAAACTGTAATTGCACCAACCCATCGCCCAATCATTAATCCACCCCAATATAGTGAAATGAATGGTGCAATTTCGGCATCATTCATTACTTTGAGACCTAGAGGGTTTAAGTTGTTAACTTTATCTGCAACAGATTTTAAAAGTTCTCCCAAGTTACTTTGAATAGTGACTTCCACGCCAACGTATGTAAATATAGCGAGCATACCCAAAACTAGTTGAGGATACTTCATCGCACCCCATCCTTTTGGGGTTTTAGAAGCCCTCGAATTGGCAAAGAATACACTTACTACAACCGCCAATAGAGCTACAAAGAGTAATATTAACCTTGTGTTTTCAACAGCTGCTGTAGCTTCTTTGCCGTTCGAATAAGTGTTAAAAATCACTCCAAAACAAACAGCAATTATAATAGTGAGTCCAACAAGTGTATTTTTGGCTTTGTTTGCAGGTTCAAAACTATCGTTTGATTTTGTGTTTTTTAATTTTTTTGAAAAGTGAAAAAGTGCCGCCGCTGCCAAAAATAAAACCCCAACTCCAATGTATAAAAGCTGAACAGTGTTTAATGTTATCTCATTATTTTTAATCATTTGATTTAGTTCATCTCCAGATAAAGGTGTAGATCCAAAAATAATAAGTGCAATCACAATGGGGCCAATGGTTGTTCCAAAAGAGTTAACTCCCCCCGCAAGATTTAAACGTTGTGAGCCTTTATTGGGATCTCCTAATGAATACACAAAAGGATTTGCAGCGGTTTGTTGTAATGAAAACCCTAGACCTACAATAAAGAGCGCTAATAGTACCAAATAAAAGACAGGCGTATCTCCTTGTTGTGCTTCATCAATAAAAGGATACATAAGCAATGCACCAAGGGCAGAAACGAGTAACCCATAAATAATACCTTTTTTATAACCCCAATTATTCAAAACATCTTTTTTGATACTACTTGACATTACAAAAAGAAATAATGCGCCTAAATAATAGGCGCCATAAAATGCAAAATCGACCAATTGAGATTGGAATTGATCAATATTAAAATAGGTTTTACAAAAAGGGATAAAAACCCCGTTCGAAGCGGCGATAAATCCCCAAAAGAAAAAGACGGTTACTAAAGTTGTTAACGCGGATTGATTGTTTTTTGAACTCATTTCATATTGTATTAAATCTTTCTTTGAGGACAGTTGAAGCCTTATAGAAAGTAGGTTATGTTATTAAGTGTGAAATATACTAACAATAAAAGAATTCTAAAACAATAGTTAAAAAATTTTATTCCACATTAGATGCTAAAGTTTTACACTATTTTTGCGCCAAGTTTTTTAAAAATGATTAGACTTCTAATTTTTATTGGAATTGTTCTTGCCCTAGATTTTTACGCGCTTCAAAGCTTTAGGAGTGTTACAAAAAATCCTTGGGTAACTTCAATTTATGTTCTTTGTTCTATACTAGTGTTGGGCAATATTGTATATCAATCAGTTACATTTGATCGGTCTTCAGGGATAAATCATAGTTTTTATACAGCTTTTGCTTTATTTGTACTTTTGTATGTTCCAAAATTTATCCTAATTGCTGTTATGTTTGGAGAAGATGTTTTTCGTCTTTTCGAAGCAATTTTTAATAAAATCACTTCGCAAAGTAGTACAAGTGTTCCCTTTTTTAAAGGTCGTAGAAAGGTCTTAGGACAACTGGCTTTGGGGGTTGCGGCTATTCCTTTTTTGTCAATTTTATATGGAATTACAAAAGGGAAATATAATTTTAAAGTTCTTAAATATACTTTGTTTTATGATGATTTACCTCACGAATTTGACGGCTATAAAATCACACAAATAAGCGATATCCACAGCGGAAGTTTTGACAAAAAAGCAAAAATTGAGTATGCCATTGACTTAATTAATGAACAAGAATCGGATGTGATTATGTTTACAGGCGACTTGGTCAATAGTAAAACTTCTGAAATGGAACCTTGGAAAGCAACATTTTCAAAATTAAGTGCCAAAGATGGAATATTTTCTGTTTTGGGGAATCACGATTATGGAGATTATACGCGCTGGCCATCAAAAGAAGACAAAGAAAAAAACTTTCAAGACATGCTGAAACTTCAAGAGCAGATGGGATTTCAATTACTTTTGGATGAAGCGAGATTTATAGAAAAGAAAGGTGCTCGAATTGCAGTGATTGGTGTAGAAAACTGGGGTAAAGGTTTTAAGCAAAAGGGGGATTTAAAAAAGGCAACCTCTCAAATTTCTGATGATGACTTTAAAATATTGTTAAGCCACGACCCTTCGCATTGGGAATATGAAGTTACAAAAGATAAGCTCCATTATCATCTAACTCTTAGTGGTCATACCCATGGAATGCAATTTGGCATTGAAATCCCTGGATTAGTTAAATGGAGTCCAATAAAATGGCGCTATAAATACTGGGCAGGATTATATGAACAAGATGGGGAATATCTTAATGTTAATCGTGGTTTTGGATTCTTGGCTTTTCCAGGGCGAGTTGGGATTTGGCCAGAAATCACGGTGATTACATTAAAAAAAGGCAAATACGAGGTTAAATAACCTGTAATTTCTTTAAATAAATAAAAAAATTACTCTGATTTAATTTTCTTTTTTTAATATTGTATTAGATGATTTAACAAAATTTATATCAAATCATTAAATTAATTGCAATATCATGTCCAAATTTGGAGAATTAATAGATGTTGAAGTTCCTGTTCTTTTCGATTTTTTTACAGAGTGGGACGAAGCTTCAAATGCCATGCACGATGTACTTCGAGACGTGGCTGCTGCACTTGGCGATAAAGCCAAAGTCATAAAAATAGATGTTGACAAAAATCAAGCCCTTTCTGAAGCCCTAAGAATCAAAGGATTGCCTACACTCATTATTTATAAGTCTGGTGATATGAAATGGCGACAAAGTGGAGAGCTTGATGCCAATACCATCATTGGTCTCATGCAAAATCACATGTAATTTTTTACACTTATATGCTGAGATTGGACTAGTCTTACAATTCTTCCCCCGTGAAAAGACGTAAATATCCATTGAATTTTTCCATTTCAGCTTTGATGAAATCTTTGTCTTCATACAAACTGATAGTGTCTACTAAACCTTTGTAGCGCTCAATATCGAAATAGACATTTTGAATATATTTGGATTGATTATCATTGGAAACTTGACCAAAATAGTTAAGATTTTCTTGATATTTCACGGCAACTTGTTGATAGAGTTCTCGTGCTTTTTCCTTTGCGTCTACTTCATAATAAGCTCCTATAAATGGTTCAAGGAAAGTGTAGTATCCAAAAATATCAACGGGCATTTTTTCCATTGCCAAATCCGTAATTTCTTCGGCTTTGTCTAGCTGTTTTTCATTAATGAGATCTTCAATCAATCGCGCCATATGCCCTCTGTATGTGATACTATTCCTACGTGTCTCAACATCGTGATACACCTCTGGATTACCACTATTGCCCCATTCCCAGTTTTTAATTAGGTCGTACATTTTTTCGGTATCAATTCGACCCATAAATGGACTTCCTTTTTGAATAGGAGTTTTTATAGGAACAAGTTTGTATGCAATTCCATCTAATTGCAAATAGTCTTTCATCCAAATATAATCGTCATCACCAAAGGCTCCACCACTAAAATATATGGGACGTTCCCAGTTGTTTTGTGCAATGATATCGAGCATCATCATACGATTTTTCATAATGGCTTGCCCCGTAATTTTAATATCAATATAGTCCACAATTTTATCCGCATCTTTTGCTGCAACAATGCCATTTTTTAGGACGGCTTCTTTGTTTACAGGAATTCTGACATATTCTGTAGGGGCATAGTTTGCATTCAAATCTTGATTGCGTTGTCCTATTGTTTGATAACCTTGTTGTTCCAAAACATAGCCGTATTTGGTTCGCTCGTCATCACTAGAAATAAAATCCATAAATTGATTAATTTCTAGCGTGTCTTTAGTTACCACTTCTTTTATGATGTAATCACGAGTTCCCCATTTATATTGATCGTGTGTTAGTTTTGATGGTATTGGATCGCTATCATAGGCCTTTCGTTTCATTTGATCGATATACCAATCCACATTAAAAAGACTTGTACATACCACACGGACATCTCTTCGAATTCCTTCAATCTCTTGTGCATACCAAAGCGGAAATGTATCATTGTCTCCAATGGTAAAAATAATAGCATTTGGCGCACAGGATTCCAAATAATTTACGGCCATTGCATGAGCTGTTCTTCTATTGGAACGATCGTGATCATCCCAATTTTGACTAATTAAAATTCCAGGAACAGCAACAAGACATAAAACACTTATTGCTGGTGCAATAAGTTTGGATTTGCTAAATGTTTGGAATTTATTACAAAGGGCATAAACTCCAATCCCTATCCAAAGCGCAAAGACATAAAATGAACCTACCAAAGAATAGTCTCTTTCCCGAGGTTCAAAGGGTCTAACGTTGGTATAGACCTGTATGGCTATTCCAGTGAATAAGAAAAACACCAACATAGTCCAAAATACTTTTTTATTTCTGTTGAAGACAAAAAACAAACCGATTAACCCCAATAATAATGGAAGTAAATAATACGTATTTCGAGCTTTGTTGTTTAGAACATCACTTGGGAGGTTTTTTTGAGAAATTCCTAAAAGATATTCATCAATAAAATTGATTCCTGTTAGCCAATTGCCATGCAAATCCATTTTTCCTTGAATATCGTCTTGACGTCCAGAGAAATTCCACATAAAATAGCGCCAATACATATACCCAATTTGATAATCAAATAAGTAATAAATATTATCAATTAGTAACGGTTTTTCAATATCTAAATAACGGCCATAAGTTTTTAGAAATTCATGATAGCCTTCATAATCTATTTCGCCATCGGCTACAGCTTTTCTGAAGTTATTGACTAAACTTCGAAATTCATTTTGCATTTTGTACTCCGATTTAATGGAAAATTCCAAAGGCCCAGAATATATCATATAATTTTCGGCATGCTCTCCACTCCACATCCGCGGTAATAGTGAACCGTGATCGCTGTTGTAGTTTTGAATGGCGTTTTCATAATCATTGACTACAACATAGCGCCCAGTTTTTTCATCCTTTTCGTATTTTGGTTTATCATCAACATAAGGTTGATTTTCATCCAACCCAGCATATTGATCGGTAAATTGTGGCCCGTAAAACAAGTGGGTTTCAGGATATTGTTCCAAGTTGTAATAGGCCAAAAGTTCTCGTGCACTGGAGGGGTTGTTTTCATTGACTGGAATATTGGCATTGGCACGAATGGGGAGCATCAACCAAGTTGTAAATCCGATAATGATAAAAGTTACACATAACAGGCCAGTATTAAGGAATATGTATCCTTTTTTCTTCGATAGTTTTAACCCATAATATACCAAAAGAACAAGTAAAATTAAGGCAATTATAGTTCCAGAATTAAAAGGTAATCCAACACTATTGACAAAGAAAATTTCAAGTGCACTGAAGTATCTCAAAATATTTGGCGCTAGGAGTTTAAAAACAAACAATAAAATGGCAATAACAACGATGTTTGCAAGAATAAAATTCTTTGGTGTAATGGTTTTATAGTTCTTGAAATAGTACAAAAGACCTATGGCTGGAATAGTTAAAAGCCCCATAAAATGAACACCAAATGAAAGTCCTACAATAAAAGAAATCAAAATCAGCCAGCGGTTGCCTCTTGGAGTATTCATTTCCTTTTCCCAGCGAAGTCCTAAATAAAACATTACGGCCATTATTAGTGTAGCCATTGCATACTCTTCTGTTTCTACTGCATTGAACCAAAAAGAATCTGTAAATGCAAAAGATAGACTCCCCACAAAAGCAGCTCCCAAAATAGCGGCTTTTTTATTGCTATTAAGCTCAGTTTCTTTACCAGCTATGTTTTGTAACAACAAAACAATAGTCCAAAACATAAAAAGAATAGTAAAAGCACTAGCAGCAGCACTCATCATATTGAGAACAAGCCCGATTTGTGCAGGTTCTGAAGCAAAAATAGAGAAAAATGCACCTAACATTTGAAACAATGGCGCTCCAGGCGGGTGGCCAACTTCAAGTTTGGAAGAGGTTAAAATATACTCTCCTGTATCCCAAAATCCAACAGTCGGCTCTACAGTTAAAGCGTAGGTTAGAAATGCGATACCAAATGCAACCCATCCCAAAATGAGGTTCCATTGTTTAAAATTAAAATTCGCCATGGTCATAAATTTGTAGTACATGGCGAATTTAATAATAAAATCAAATAAGGCTAAATAATTTGAGGGATAGATTTACAATAAATATCCCAAAGATTGTTGTAGTTTTTAAAATGAAACAAATCATAGGTCAAGATTTTGGTATTTTTTTAAGTTTTTGAAATGATTTTCAAAGGCCAAAACTCCTTTTTTTGTGATTTTAAGTTTTGTTTTTGGGTAATTGTTTTCGAAACTCTTGGCAATAGAAATGTATTCACTTTCTGCAAGTTTTTTTAGCTGAACACTTAAATTGCCTTGTGTACTGTTTGTGATTTTTTTTAAATAATTAAAATCACAATCACTCACTTTTATCAATACAGACATCTACATCAAACGAATGGGGTTTGTCAATAATTTGTCGAGCGGTTCAAACATGTTTTTTGCTTAAGTAAAGTGAAAGCCCAGGAATGAAAAGCCCAACAAAAGTTGCCACAGCATTAATCAAAAGCACATTGACACCTGTTGAAAGAGTGATTAAAACACTACAAGCAATGACAGCGATTCCCCCAACTATGATAGGGCTAAAGCGAATAAGAAGCGCAGTGATAAGTAAAATAACACCAAGTAGAAATAAAATTTCTTCTACTGGATTTTGCTTTTTAAATATAGACAAAACTACGATCAAAAGCCAGGCAATATTAAATACTCCCCAAACAAGTTTTAGGGCACGCCCAATGTGTGTTTCAAATCCCAAACGCACACCAACTTTTATGTTATAAATAATGTTAATAATCATGCCAATAATCGGAATTATAGTCCAAAACAAAATGGAAGAATATGCTGTTTTTTGAATAAATTCGGGAAAAGAATAATGAATTAAACTCATCATTGAAATGAGTAGCCCCCAAAAAATAAAATTAATAGAAGTGGGTTTGAGTTGTTCTTTAGTCTTATTAATGGCCTCATTAATAAGATTTAATTGTTCAGAATGATTCATAATAAAATGGGATTTAATTTTAAGCAAATGTAAATAAGTTTAAATTATAAACTAAATAATAAATGAATTATTTATTTTTAAAAAATATTTGTGCAACCAAAGTTTTGTTCTAAATTTGCATCCTCATTACGAGAATGGCCCATGGTGTAACTGGCAACACGTCTGGTTTTGGTCCAGAAGAGTCTAGGTTCGAGCCCTAGTGGGCCAACAAAAAAAAGCTTCAACTCATGTTGAAGCTTTTTTATTTTGAAAAATAATTCAATAAAGTGTGCTAAAACTTGCATAAATCCTCTTTTATCCCTTATATTTGCAGCGTAGAACGGAAAAATTAAAGTGAGGGGACGAAAAGTCCCCTCTTTTTATACCAAATGTTTAGAGACAGTGTAAAAGAGTTTTTGGAGGAAGGCCTTGAAAAAAGACCCGATTTGTTTCTCATTGATTTTGAAATTTTGGAGGGAAACAAAATCCGTATTATTATCGATGGGGATAAGGGTGTTTTGGTAGAAGACTGTATGTATGTGAGTCGTTCCATAGAGCACAACCTTGATCGCGAGGAGCAAGACTTTTCATTAGAAGTTTCTTCGGCAGGAGCAACAACGCCTTTGGTACACCAACGCCAGTATAAAAAAAATATTGGCCGTACGCTAAAACTCAAAACAGTACAAAATGAAAAATATGAAGCAGTACTAACAGCTGCAGATACAAAAGAAATTGTTTTGGAATGGAAAGCCAGAGAGCCAAAACCCATTGGGAAAGGCAAAGTAACAGTTCAAAAAATGGCAACAATACCGTACCAAAACATAGAAAAAGCGCAAGTAAAATTAGTATTTTAAGAGAAGAACTATATTATGGAAAATTTAGCATTAATCGATTCGTTTTCGGAGTTTAAAGATGATAAACTCATAGACCGTGTGACCCTTATGGCCATTTTAGAGGATGTTTTTAGAAATGCCTTAAAAAAGAAATTTGGAGACGATGACAACTTCGATATCATTATTAATCCCGACAAAGGAGATTTGGAAATATGGCGCAATAGAATTGTTGTTGCAGATGGCGAGGTTGAAAATGAAAACCAAGAAATTTCATTAAGTGAAGCACAGAAAATTGAACCCGATTTTGAAGTAGGTGAAGATGTTTCGGAAGAAGTAAAGCTATTTGATTTGGGAAGACGATCAATTTTGGCATTACGTCAAAACTTAATTTCCAAAATCCAAGAGCACGACAACACCAATATCTACAAGCAATTCAAGGATCTTGAAGGAGAAATATACACTGCTGAGGTACACCATATTCGCCATCGTGCAGTAATTTTATTGGATGATGAAGGCAACGAATTAATTTTACCAAAAGACAAGCAAATTCCATCAGATTTTTTCAGAAAAGGAGAAAACGTACGTGGAATTATTGAAAGTGTAGAGCTGAAAGGTAACAAACCAAACATTGTTTTGTCAAGAACAGCACCAGCATTTTTGGAAAAATTATTTGAACAAGAAATTCCAGAAGTATTTGATGGGCTTATTTCTGTTAAAAATGTGGTTAGAATCCCTGGCGAAAAAGCAAAAGTTGCTGTGGACTCTTACGACGACAGAATTGACCCTGTTGGTGCCTGTGTTGGAATGAAAGGATCACGAATTCATGGTATTGTTAGAGAATTAGGCAATGAAAACATAGATGTGATAAATTATACAAACAATTTGCAGTTATATATTACCAGAGCTCTGAGTCCTGCACGTGTTACCTCTATAAAAATTGACGAAGAAAACAAACGCGCAGAGGTAATTCTCAAACCAGAAGAAGTTAGTAAAGCAATTGGCCGCGGAGGCCACAATATCCGTCTTGCAGGACGCCTTACGGGCTACGAAATAGATGTCTTTAGAGAAGGTGTTGAAGAAGATGTTGAGCTTTCAGAATTTTCTGATGAAATCGAAGCGTGGATTATTGATGAATTTGCAAAAGCAGGTTTAGATACTGCCAAAAGTGTTTTGGAACAAGATGTCAAAGACCTTGTAAAGCGTACAGATTTAGAAGAAGAAACAATAGACGATGTGATTCGAATTTTAAAAGAAGAATTCGAAGATTAAAATTTTAATTATATTGGCACCCAGATTACATCATCTGCGCCAAATTTTATAGAAAAAAATAACGAAGGCAATTTATGGCTGATATCATTAGATTAAGTAAAGTATTGAGGGAGTTGAACATTTCAATGGATCGTGCTATTGACTTTTTGGAGTCAAAAAACATTGAAATTGAAAAACGACCAACAACTAAAATTTCTGCTGAAGTATACGAATTACTTTCAGGGGAGTTTCAAACTGATGCCAGCAAAAAAGTTGCCTCCAAAGAAGTTGGTCAAGCAAAGCAAAAAGAAAAAGAAGCTTTACGTTTGCAAAGAGAAGAAGAGGAAGCTCGAAAAAAAGAAGAAGAGGCTAAAAAAGTAATCAAAGCTAAAACGACTTTTGAAGGACCAAAAAAAGTTGGGAAAATTGATTTAAACCCAGTAAAACCTAAATCTGAGCCAAAACCAAAACCCGAAATGCCAAAAGCGGAAGAGAAACCAAAAAAAGATGAAGCAAAGAAAGTTGAAAAGTCTCCGCCAAAACCAACCAATGAAGAGCCTGCTAAGGAGACTTCAAAAGGGGATGTAGAATCTGGAAAAGTAGA
>Ga0181552_10003715_pt1 | contig 10824 bp, 8 predicted proteins | sample 011ome_18_FD_130583 | JGI IMG/M metagenome (GOLD analysis project Ga0181552, IMG submission 130583) | Coastal salt marsh microbial communities from the Groves Creek Marsh, Skidaway Island, Georgia - 011501BT metaG (megahit assembly) | ecosystem: Environmental > Aquatic > Marine > Intertidal zone...
GTAACCTTCGCGATACCCGATAAGTGCTCTGCTAGTTCGGGGGAATCGCAAAAGTCGCGAATAAAGTGGGAGCGATAGCCAGCCCCTCGGGCGTAACTCCCGAGCCGGTTAGCGCCAGTACCCGTATCTTCATTGCGGTTGCCATAAATTTGATCGCACACCCAGCGCATCGCTTCGACCCCCTCCTCAGACAGGATGCGGAAGGCGTTGCTGTAGGCGAAGGCGGACGCGCATCCGGCGATGTCTGATTCCGTATAACCTAGCGTTGCGAGTGAAACAGTCTCTGTTGGGGTTTCCAGCGCAAGATGCTTGCCCGGGTCAAAGGCGGGCTCTTGGTTTAGGGGCAGGTAAGGCTCCGGTCTTTGTGGTGGAAAGGGGAGCGGTTGGTGTTGCATATGACCTTCCGGGGGGGTTAAGGCATCTGGGACAGGATTAAAAAGCAAAAGGGCATCACCTGTACAGCAAGCGCTGAACTTGATGCTATTTCTCGCCGCTGGTGGCCCTAGCGATCGGGCTGAGGACGGTAAATGTTGGATTAGCTCAGCCGCTTAATACGCTATTAACCGCTCTATAATCTTGATAAGCGCCTGAAAAATATAAGAAAAAATTTCTTCTCTCGATAAAACACGATTTTTACTTTCCGTCGTGATTTGGTATCGCGACTGTCATATTTTCTCGTCTATACTCCGGCCTGACTGAAGACCCCAAAAATGGAGCTCCAGCCCTTGGATATTATTTCGACCCACGGCGTATTGTTGCTGTCCCTCGCCTGTCTCTTTGGGTTGCTGATGGCTTGGGGCATCGGGGCCAATGATGTCGCTAATGCGATGGGCACATCAGTCGGGGCAAAAGCGCTCACCCTCAAGCAGGCGATTTTAATCGCTGCCATTTTTGAATTTCTCGGAGCCTATCTTGCTGGCGGCGAGGTCACATCGACTATTCGTAAGGGAATTGTCGATCCCGCGCTGTTTGCTGACACCCCCGAGCTATTGGTTTATGGCATGTTGGCGGCCCTCCTTGCCGCCGCCACATGGCTGGCTATAGCCAGCTTGAAGGGGTGGCCGGTGTCGACAACGCATTCCATCGTCGGCGCGATAGTGGGCTTTACGGTTGTCGGCGTCTCTTTTGACGCTGTTGCGTGGGGGCAGGTCGGCACTATAGCGGCGAGCTGGGTGGTATCGCCATTACTCGCTGGCACCATCGCCTTCCTGCTATTTATGTCAGTGAAATACTTGGTCCTTGATCACGAGGACACCTTCGCCCGAGCCAGAACCTACGTGCCGGTCTATATGTGGTTGGTTGGCTTTATGATCAGCATGGTCACCTTGCTCAAAGGCCTAAAGCACGTGGGTCTTGAGTTCGATTTTGGCATGGGTTCCCCGTTCATCAATGCCATGGTGCTTTCCGCGCTTATTGGCTTGGTGGTTGCTTCTTTGGGCGCTGTTTTATTGCGGCGTATTCATGCCCGTGGCGTGAACGAAAATAGTAGTGAGAATGTCGAGCGGGTATTTGGAATCCTGATGGTTTTCACTGCCTGCAGCATGGCTTTTGCCCATGGCTCTAATGATGTTGCCAACGCCGTGGGCCCAGTCGCAGCCGTTGTGAGCACGGTTCAATCCGGCGGGCTTGTTGAAGCGAAAGCCGGGTTACCTTGGTGGGTGTTGGGCGTTGGTGCTGTCGGCATTGTCATTGGCCTTTCGACCTACGGTTGGCGTGTTATTCAAACTATAGGTCGTAAGATTACCGAGTTGACGCCGAGCCGCGGTTTTGCCGCGGAACTGGCAGCCGCTTCCACAGTGGTACTTGCCTCGGCGACGGGTTTACCCATATCGACAACCCACACATTGGTGGGCGCTGTGTTGGGCGTTGGTTTGGCCCGCGGCATTGATGCGCTTCATATGCCGACCATCGGGGCAATTATCACTTCATGGCTAGTCACCCTCCCTGCGGGTGCGAGCCTTTCTATTCTCTTTTTCTACATCCTACGAACAGTATTTGGGTGATTTCCAAGGGCGTTACCTTGCTATCAAACGGTAAACCTGCCTGAGATTGTTCGGGCACGGATCCCGTGCCCCACCCGTCGTTTTTGTTCTTTCGCTGATGGTATGCTTTTTCTTGGCCCATAGACGGTTACGCAGTGCTTAACACTTCTACAAGGAGAGCCGATCAATGACGACAAGGCAACTCAGCGAGCATGAGGTCGCACAGTTCCGCTCGGCGGGGGTGGTCAAAGTGCCCGCGTGTATTGACGCGTCATGGGTTGGCTTGCTCCGTGAGGTAGCGGAGCAACAGCTACAAGCTCCCAGCCCCTGGGTCAACGATGTCAACGCGGGAGCCTCTGAAAATCGTCTGTTTACGGACCGGTATCTGTGGCGTCATAACGACGTGATTCACCGGTTTGTTCACGAGTCGGGGTGCGCGCGTTTGGCAGCGCAGGCAATGGGAAGCGACTCCGCCCGTTTTTATTTTGATCACCTGCTCATTAAAAAAGTGAACACCCCCACGGTGACGCCGTGGCATCAGGATGCGCCATACTGGCCGTTTCGGGGAAAACAGATTGCCTCAATTTGGTTGGCTCTCACCCCGGTCACCGTGGAGGGCAGCGGCATGGAGTTTATCCGCGGCTCCCATCTAGATGACGTCTATTACCTTCCTCAGGTTTTTAACGGTGCCGACAATAAGTCAGGTCAATGGGCCACCGAGCAGCGGGGTGTGCCGGTGCCGGATATTGATGCCGACCGTAGCGCTTACGACATAGTTAGTTTTGACATGGAGCCGGGTGACGGACTCATTTTCTCGGCGTGGATCCTTCATGGGGCCCGGGGAAATCACTCCGCTACACAGGATCGCGTTGCTCTGTCCACCCGATGGCTGGGGGATGATGTGCTTTGGGATCCCCGGGAGGGCGTCGACCCCACGGTGGACCCCGCTCAAGTCCTGGTCGATCCAGGGATGCCACCGCGGGATAATTCATTTTTCCCCGAAATTTATCGTGCTCCGGCGACGGCGCGATAACAGGGTTCAGAGAGACCGTTCGATTTACCGCGTGGATATTGCTGGCAGGACTGTTCGCCGCTCTGGGATGGCTAGTCCATGAGACGGCTAAAATAGGCGCGGGGTATGCGGCAAAGCAGCTGTGTTCGGGTGTTTATGTCAGCCGTCTCTGCGTTAGACCCCGCGGGGAAAGTTTCATTAGAGGGGGAGCGCCACCGACTAGTTGCCAATGCGCCCATTATCCAAACCCTACTTAATAGCGCGTTCGAAGAGCCCGCCGAGGGGTGCAGAAACACGCTTGGGGTGGTTGTGATGCACCTCCGGGGGCATTGGTGCCTGAATCAAGCCGGTGTCGCGATTTGAGCGCACCTACTGTTGTGCAAACCGGTTGGTTGCCGCGATCAGCGCTTTGGCATTGGGGGGATCAAAGGCTGAATGGCCGGCATCGGGAATGAGCTGAAAGTCAGCCTCCGGCCAGGCGCGATGCAGATCCCAGGCGGTGGTCGCCGGGCACACTACGTCGTAGCGTCCTTGGACGATCACGGCGGGAATATGGCGGATGAGATCGATGTTATCGAGCAATTGATTCTCGTGGCTAAAGAAACCCTTGTTTACAAAGTAATGACACTCAATGCGGGCCATTGCCAACGCGGCCTCGGGCTCGTCGAGCTTTTCCATAAAGTCCTTGTTCTGTAACAGATAGCTGGCGGATGCCTCCCAGACCGACCAGGCGCGAGCAGCAGCGAGCCGTTCCTCTTCGTTGTTACTGGTCAGTCGTCGGTGAAAGGCATTGAGCAGATCATCCTGCTCCGACGCCGGGATAGGCGCAAGGTAGTGCTGCCAACTGTCGGGATAGATCTCGCTGGCGCCGTGCTGATAGAACCAACGGATTTCCTGATCCCGAAGCAAAAAGATTCCCCGCAATACCAGTTCCGTCACGACGTCGGGATGAGTTTGCGCGTAGGCCAAGCTTAATGTGCTGCCCCAGGATCCTCCAAAGACCAGCCAGCGTTCAATGTGTAGTTCGCTGCGCAGCCGTTCCATATCGGCTACCAAGTCCCAGGTCGTATTGGCGAGTAGACTGGCGTGCGGGGTTGAGCGGCCACAGCCACGCTGATCAAACAGCACGATCCGGTAACGCGCTGGATCAAAAAATCGGCGGGCGTCGGGTGAGGTACCACCTCCGGGCCCGCCGTGAACAAAGACGCAGGGCTTGCCCTGGGGATTGCCCGATTCCTCAAAGTACAGCGTGTGACCTTCATCTACTGACAGCGATCCACTGCGGTAGGGTTCGATGGGAGGGTAGAGGTGGTCCATGCGGTTTGTCTCCCCAGTAGGTGGGATGTTCTCGATGTCGGTGCGCTGGAATGCGCTGGCAATCATACTGGGTTAGGCTACTGTTCGTGGTCAAGTAGGGGTCGCTTTAGATGCAGCAGGCGTTTATCTATGACGCAATAAGAAGTCCGCGAGCTCGTGCAAGGCCTGGCGGTGGTCTCCATGACACTCATCCCTTTGATCTTTTGCATGCACTTTATAGCGCGTTGGAAGAACGTGTTGGACTAGACCCCGCGGTCATTGCAGAAGTTATTCTCGGGTGTGTGACTCAAGTGGGTGAGCAGGCTGGCAATATTGCAAAAAGCTCGGCGCTGTATGCCAACTGGCCCTCAACAGTATCGGGCCTCACTGTGTCCCGATTTTGCTCCTCGGGGCTTGATGCTGTTGCTCTTGCCGCCCTAAAGATCACGGCGGGACAGGAGCAAGCAATCGTCGCTGGCGGAATAGAGATGATGTCCCGGGTGCCGATGATGGCGGATCAGGCGGCGATTTTCTCCGATCCCAAACTGGCTGAAGCGTCAAAAATTTTGTTAATGGGCAGCGGCGCAGACCTTATTGCGTCGCTCTATGGCTGCACAAGAGCGGACGTAGACGCGATAGCCATGGCGAGCCAACAGCGGGCAAGCGCCGCAATAGCTGGCGGTTATTTTTCATCGATTATTCCCATTAAGCATCCGATTAGCGGAGAGAATGTCACCCAAGACGAGTGTGTCCGCCCGGAAACCACCATGGCGTCACTTGGAGCATTGCCCGCAAGTTTTGAGAGTATTGGTCGCTCTGGCGCAGACGCTATCCAGTTGGCAGCCTATCCGCGGTTAGCAGCCATTAACCACGTCCATACGGCAGGTAATTCTCCCGCGATGGCGGATGCCGCAGCGATGGTGGTAGTTGGCAGTGAAGCCTTTGCTAGTACCCTGGGCGCCAAACCACGAGCGGTGATTAAAAGCATTGCAACGGCCGCCGATGAGCCTTTGCTGGTCTTATCAGGGTGTGTCGCCGCCACGAAAAAACTCCTGGCCAAAGAGCGTCTGAAAGTAGCTGATATTGATTTATTCGAGATCCACGAGGCGTTTGCTGCGACCATGATTAAGTTACAGCGCGATCTGAGCATTCCCTCGGAAAAGCTTAACGTTAACGGTGGCGTTATTGCCCTAGGCCATCCTCTAGGTGCTACCGGGGCCATCATGCTTGGCGTTCTGCTCGATGAGCTTGAGCGAAGACAGCTCCGTACGGGCTTGGTAGCAACAAGTGGCGCTGCGGGTTTGGGAACCGCGCTCTTGATCGAGCGACTGTAAAAGGTGGAGACTTTGTAGCATGAGCGAACCTATTTATATTTTAGGCGGGTATCAAACGGATTTCGCGCGGGTCTGGTCACGGGAAGGCCTAGACATCTCTGACATGATTCGTGAGGCTAGCCTGGGAGCCTTGGCAGAAAGCGGTATCGAGCCCTCGCATATTGACTCAATCCATGTCGGTAATGCCTTTGCCGAAGCCCAGCGGCAGCAAGGTCACCTGGGCGCGATGGTGTCCCAAGTCGTACCCGAGTTATGGGGAAAGCCAGCTATGCGTCACGAGGGAGCCTGCGCGTCGTCATCGCTAGCTACGCTGACGGCCATGGCCGAGATAGAAGCGGGTCGTTACGATTGCGTGCTTGTTGTTGGGGCTGAAGAGTTTAAAAACTTGCCCGGTGACCAGGCTTCTGAAAATCAGAATTCTGCCGCTTGGCGAAATCGCGAGAATATTGATTGCCGATTTATGTGGCCTGCCGTCTTCGGCTTATTGGCTGACGAATACGAAGAGCGCTATGGCCTCAATCGAGAGCTGCTAAACCAGATTTCCGATATCAATTATACCAACGCCAAGCGCAATCCCTTGGCGCAAACTCGTCAATGGCAATTTGCTGAGGGCAGCTTTAGTGAGGACGATGCCTTAAATCCTGTTATTGAGCCCGGGGTGCGTCGTCTCCATTGCGGCCAAATTACCGACGGTGCCTGTGCCCTTGTGTTGGCATCTGGTTCTTTCCTACAGAAACATCGGATGCAAAGTGGAAAAAAAGCATTGGCGAGAATCGAGGGGTGGGGCCATCGCAATGCAGGAATCCGGTATCGGGACAAGGTGGAGCGAAGTAAAAATCAGCCCTACGTTTTTCCCCATGTACGTGATGCGATTACGGATGCCTTTGGTCGGGCCGGTATTCAGGATGTTTATCAGCTTGATGGTATTGAGACCCACGATTGTTTCTCCATGACTGAGTACATGGCAATTGATCACCTTGGGATGACGCCACCGGGGGAGTCCTGGCGGGCCGTGGAAAATGGGACCATTGCTCCCGGGGGGCGCCTCCCGGTAAACCCCAGCGGTGGATTGATTGGCTGCGGCCATCCGGTTGGTGCGACCGGCGCCAGAATGCTGCTAGACGCCTCACGCCAGGTGACGGCCAGTGCTGGGGAGATGCAAATTGAAGGTGCTGGCAGAGTAGCGACCCTGAATATTGGTGGATCTTGTGCGACGGTATGTAGTTTTATTGTCGGGCGTGAGTGATACCCTAGCTACCTGAGGATCCTGAAGCGCGGTGTACTTCGCGCCGTAGCAGGAGGAGTTTTGCGATGAACCAACAAGTAAAAGACCCTGATGCGCCGTTTGGCCATGAGTACGGCCCCTATATAACCGACGTATTTGCACCCGTTCTCGACGAGGAAACCCACACAGATCTCCCGGTTACAGGAGAAATACCGCAAGATCTCAATGGTGTCTATTTGCGTAACGGGCCGAACCCTCGCCACGAACCCAAAGGTGACTACCATCCGTTTGATGGTGATGGGATGTTACACAGCGCGCATTTTGATCAGGGGCGATTAGTCATTCGCAACCGGTGGGTTCGAACCGAAGCGTGGCAGCGCGAGCATGAGGCTGGGCGATCGGAATATTGGGGTATCCGCCAAACTCTGAAGGGGCGTGAGGATCAACCGCTAAAAGATTCTGCGAATACAGATGTCATTGGTCATGCCGGTGTGGCTATCGCCAATTGGTATTTGGCCGGTGTCCCTTACGCTCTAGATCCAATTTCCTTAGAAACCTTGGGGCCCCGACGTGGTTATCTCGACGCGATGGGCTCGGGTATGTCCGCTCACTGTAAAGTCGATGAGGCTACCGGAGAGTTGATGTACTTTGATTACGGCGATCAGTTCCCCTACATGTGGTACGGCGTCGTTGACAGCGCCGGCAATCTTGTTCACCGGGTGCCCATCGAACTGCCGGGCAACCGCTTACCCCATGATATGGCGATTACCGAGCATTATTCGATTCTGCACGATCATCCCGTGTTTCATGATGAGGGGGCCCGCGCCGCAGGAAGACATAAAGTCGTATTCAACTCCGAGATGCCATCGAGACTTGGCGTAATTCCTCGTAGGGGTGACGCCGCATCGATTCGATGGTTTGAGTTTACGGGGGCCTTCATCTATCACGTTGTCAACGCTTGGGAAGAGGATGACGAAATCGTGATGGTGGCGTGTCGGTACATGCCCGCTCGGCAGTCAGACGGCAGTTTCGATGACGCCAGAACCGCGAAAATGATTACCCGACTCATGATGGATGCGCGCCTCTGGCAATACCGAATGAATCTGACGACCGGTGAGTGCCGTGAGAAATGTCTGGATCCCGACCACAATGTAGAGTTTCCGAGCTACGATGCTGGGAAGACTGGGAGGTATACCCAATTCGCTTATCTGGTTGACCATGATCCCAATACGCTTCGTTGGTGGGGTGTTTGCAAATACGACACGGATACCGGTACGCGGTTAAGCGCCTGGACGGATGACGCGGCGCATTGTTGGTACAGTGAACCCTGGTTTGCGCCAGCCGACGATCAGTATGACGAAGATCGCGGTTACGTTATCGCCTTTGTTTGGAATGACAGAGCAAAGACCCAGGAGCTGCAAATCTTTGATGCGAAAGATCTGAATAAAGGCCCTCTCGCAAGAGTGCACATGCCCCATCGAATTCCGCCGGGGTTCCATGCCTGTTGGATGTCGGCTGATCAGATCGGCTCAAGCGCGCCCTAAAAACTGTTGCGATCAGGTTGCGCTGAATTCTAATGCAAACGTCGACGCCCGAAAGAATTCAACGGTATGAGGATGCCGGTTATTGGGGGAGCGCGACGCTGTGCTCGTTATTAGCCCATCAAGTCGCTGAGAGACCGCATGCAGTAGCGGCAGTTGATCAATTTAATAAGCAGGAATTGACGGGCGGCGATCCTCAGCGACTGAGCTTTAAGCAGCTTGATGACGTGAGTAGCGCCATGGCGCTTGATTTGCTTGCATTAGGTGTTCGGCACGGCGACCGCATGATGGTGCAGTTGCCTAACGTGGTAGAGCTGATGGCATGCTATTACGCCGCCAGTAAACTGGGCGTCGTTATTTCGCCCCTGCCGGTGCAGTACGGGCGTCATGAGATTGGCTCGCTCGCGATAGCGCTTGAGCCTTCGTGGTTTATTGGCACGCGTAGCTTTCGAGGCCAAAGCCTTGCGGATCATGGGTCGGCTGCCGTCGCTTCGAGTGCCGTTCTTGCCGTGGATGAAGATTTCTCGCTGCGTGGTCGAGATGGGTTGTCCCATGATGAGCAGAGCCGCATAGATCAGTACTTGAGTGATCATCCGCGAGACGCTAATGCTATTTTTTCTGTCTGTTGGACCTCGGGCACAACGGGAACCCCCAAGGGAGTGCCGCGTTCTCACAATATGTGGCTCGCGTCAGGCCGAATGACGGCAGTGGGAAGTGAGTACCAACAGGGGGACTTGCTGCTCAATCCGTTTCCCATGGTGAATATGTCTGCTTTGGGTGGATTTTTATTTCCGGCCGTTCGGGAGGGCTGTGGCGTGGTGTTGCATCACCCACTCGATGTGCCTGTTTTTTTGCAACAGATCCAGCAAGAGCAGATTACATTTACTATTGCGCCGCCCGCGCTGCTCAATAAGTTGGCGAAAGAACCGGAGCTGTGGCGACGCTTTGACTTCAGCCAGCTTCGTGCTATTGGCTCGGGCTCTGCGCCGCTCGCTCCCGACATGATTGATGTGTTTGAGAATGATTACGGCGTGGCCATCTACAACATTTATGGATCGAATGAGGGTATAGCCCTGATTTCGTCGCCCACCGCTATTCCAGATGCTCGAGCTCGGGCAGAATTATTTCCCAGAAGCGGTTTTGGCGGTAACAAATGGCGCGGCGAGCTTCACGAGTCGGTCAAATCAAAGGTCATTGATCCTGACGATGGTCGGGAGCTGACAGCCCCTGGGGATCGCGGTGAGCTATGTTTTTCCGGCCCCACCGTGTTCGATGGGTATCTGGGTGCAAAAGACGACGGTGTTTTTACGCAGGATGGTTTTTTTCGCACGGGTGATCTTGTCGATATCACTGGTGATCAGGGTGAGTACTACAGGATTGCTGGTCGTCTCAAAGACATTATCAATCGCGGTGGTATGAAGATATCGCCCTCAGAGCTAGATGCGCTCCTCGATGGCTTTCAGGGGTTGGCAGAGGTGGCTGTCTGTGCCTACCCGGATGATGACTTGGGGGAGCGAGTTTGCGTTTGTGTGGTGCCCTCGCAGGAAGAGAACCCGCCGACTTTGGATGAGCTATGCGAGTATCTTATTGGCTGTGGCGTGGCCACATTTAAACTGCCAGAGCGAATCCGCATTGTGACGGCGCTACCGAGAAATCCGCTAGGTAAAATACTTCGTCACGAGCTAAGCGACAGCCTCGATTAAGCAACTTGAGGGAAAAAGTTAGCTTCCACCGCGGACAAAAACCCCGCCATATCAACAATCGTTTCAGTCTCAGGGTTGAGTGTCTTACCTTTCAAGTCGCCTGTGACCGTGCCCTGATCAACGGTATCGATCAATGCCGCTTTAAGCTTGCTTGCGTAGGTTGCGAGCGCTGCGTTGTCTTCTCGCCCCGCCAGGTCATCCAGCGCATTGGCTAGCGCGAAGATAAGCGCAGAAGAGTTGAAGTGCGCCTCCTTACCATCGGTTTCCAGGTAACGCATGTAGAGATCGTGAGCGGTACCGTGAGGGGCCTCGAAAAGCTTGGTGCCGTCTTTGCTGATAATCACAGAGCTGGCTGTTGCGAGACTCCCACCAAGAGCGGCGGAAATGTCGGAAAAAATATCGCCGTCCAGATTCTGGGCGGGATAAAGCCCCCAGCGCGGCGGATCACAAATCATCTTACTAAGCTGGCGCGAAGGTCGCATGATCATAAAAGAAGGGGGTGGTGTATCGAGCGCCGCGAGTTCCTGTCGGATCTCTAAAATGATGGAGCTGTATACCTCGTCGTAATTGACGAACTCGCGCTTCAGACCGAAATACACCTCCTTCTTATTGATCGCTGCGTCCTGAAAGACCTGGCTTACCCAATCTTTAATAGCCTCTCGGTCATTGGACATAAAAAGTATGGGGTCGTTGGTTTTGACATGGCGGGCGTGCTTTTCCTCGCCATCGAC
>Ga0181552_10003774_pt1 | contig 10728 bp, 10 predicted proteins | sample 011ome_18_FD_130583 | JGI IMG/M metagenome (GOLD analysis project Ga0181552, IMG submission 130583) | Coastal salt marsh microbial communities from the Groves Creek Marsh, Skidaway Island, Georgia - 011501BT metaG (megahit assembly) | ecosystem: Environmental > Aquatic > Marine > Intertidal...
GAAGAAATTCTAGAGGCTAAAGGTTTTTGCCAAAACTGCACTTAATACTTTTATAATCATTTTTATTATGCGCCCGTAGCTCAGCTGGATAGAGTACTTGGCTTCAAATCAGACGTAAAACACTCCATAAAGCCCTAACCTAAAGAATTTAACTAATGCTGTATATACATCTGATATTACATTTTATCTACTCAAAAAAGACAGGTAGACCTGTCAGTGTCATTAGTGTTTTTGTCTGTAAATATACCTCTAAATTAATTTAAATATTTTCAAAAATCAGGAGGTAAATATGAAGATTGATGATTTTTTAAAAAATTTAAGCATCGAGATGTAATTTTTTGTATCTAGCAAAATCTTCAATTAAATTTTCGTAAGTATCTGTTTTAAAAAGTGTCCATTGATAAAGCTTATTATACTTAAATGGATTGTGACTCTGATCAGGATCATAAGATTCTATAATTGCTGATGTTGCCTCACGCGAATCTTCAATGATTGGAGTCATGGAAATGACGCGAGTATTTTTATTTAACAACGCAAGACTAGATAAGCCACTTGAATAAAAATAATTTAATTCACATAGCTCATAAAAAGCGGTCCTTAGCTCTAGATTCCAACAAATTTCTGAAAAATAATTTTGCTCAATGTCTTTATATTTAGAATCCCAGCAATTTTCAGTATCTGGGATAAAGATTACTTTGTAACCTTGAATCTCCAAATAATCAGCGAAATCTATCCAAGTTTGAAAGGAGTTATTGCGCAATGAATCAAACCCATAATCTCGAATGGTAATTGAAATAATTTTTGATGAAATATTTTCTGAGTCAAGCCAATTTTGTACGAAAATTTTAGCTTGATTTGATGATTTAAAACCCCAAAAATTGTATTCAGCCAGCATACTAAATATATAATCATAGCTAAGGCATGGCTTGGACATAGGGCCATAGCCCTCAGGAAACATAGTATTATTTAAAAATTGTTTTTGTACATCTGCTGCTTCTCGCACAACTGAATATTGAGTAACTGAAGAGCAAATATGCACTATTGGAATAATCATATTGTTAATCCTCCACTCCTGAGAATCTATATTAATAATAGATTCATATTCTAGATTCTTGATCTTTGAGAAGGGCACTTTTTCTCTATTTGGCCTAATAATCCAAAGATGAATATGATCCTTTTTATGCATCTTTGCATATGCTTCTGCACATGCCATAAAGTATGAAAAATCGAAGCTTATTGGGTTGAAATTAAGATCATACACGACATTTAGAGTATGATCCCTGCTGAAATTAAGTGAAAAGTACCTTAAAAAAAAATTATTTAAAAAAATCAGCGGATGAAATAAATAGTAAAAAAATAACTTAACTTTTTTACCAATTTTCGAGGTAGGGGAAATAAACCCTTGAAGCAATCTTTGCAAGAACCAGATTGGTCCTAATAACAATATTTTTTTAATGACATTAAGCATTTTCAACCATATTCCTAAATAGTGCGCTGCTTTCAATCAGCTCTTCGTAGGTCCCAGCGTCAGCAATAGAGCCCCTATCAATTAAAAAAATTTTATTACATCTTCTAATTGTGGCTAAGCGATGAGCAATAATAAGAATTGTCTTTTTGCCGGTAAAATCGTGGATTGCATTCATGATAACTTTCTCAGTGATCCCATCAAGAGCACTAGTTGCCTCATCAAAGATTAAAATTTCAGGATCGTGATATAAGGCTCGAGCAATTCCTATTCTTTGTTTTTGCCCCCCTGATAACTGGACACCTCTCTCTCCAACTCTTGTTTCCAAGCCATCGTCTAGCGAGGCAACAAAGTCCTCAAGGTGCGATAACTTCATTGCGGAATTGATTTTCTGAGCATCTATTAAATTGGGTGCAATGCCAAATGCAATATTTTCTTCGATTGACGCATCAGAAAGAAATATATTTTGAGAAACACATCCAATCTTATCCTGCCATAACCTAAGATTTTCAGCCTTGAGGACTGTGCCATCAAGCCAAAAATTACCATTAGTTTGAGTAATCAATCCCAGGATAATATCTATTAAGGTTGTTTTGCCCGCCCCAGAAGAACCAACAAAACCAATAACTTGATTTGCTGAAATCTCAAATGATATATCCTGCAACACATTTTTTTCCATGCCTGGGTAAGTAAATGAGATATTTTCTAATATCATTTTTTTAAAATTACTACTTTTTTTGGGCTCAGAGATAAATTCTAATGGAGCAATCTCAGGCTTGCTTGCCTCTAAATTATCTTGAATTTCAAAAAAAGCAGCTAAATTCCCCTTGATAGAAGACACATTAAAATAAATCTGCTGAAAAGCTGGCAGTAATTTAAATGTTGCTAAAGTGTAAACCGATATCGATGGAATTAATGCTGTAAGTGAACTGCTATTGAATATAATTTGATAGATAATCAAAAATACCACAGCAGATAGTGCCAGAAATTCAATAGCATATCTTGGAATTTGGCTAAGAGCCACGTTTAAACCTTTGGCTTTAGCAAGCATAAAACTTGCCTCATGAAAGTTATCCATAAAGTATTTTTTTCTACCTAGTACTAAAACATCTTTTATTCCGCCAAAACCTTCGTTCATTAATTTAAATCTAAGAAATTGGTTTACTGATATATCTTCGCCGTTTTTAGCAAACTGTCTACTTAGTAAGACATAAACACCAAAGTAAAAAAGTATAAACCCAGAGGAACCAAGCAGCGCTAACCATGGATCATAAATTAATAATGAAATTATCATAAATATAGCAAGGACAATCTTTGACATAGTTTGTATCGTCGGCATCAAAACTGAGTCTGTAAGTCGCTGACATTCTTGTGATACTTTATTAATCAGTTCACTAGTATTTCCACTTGCATGAAATAGCCATGGCTGTTCAAGGTAATAATCATATAGCCTGTTAGATAAATCAGCGCCTATCTCCTGGCTATATACGCTCAATCGCCATAAAGTAAGCATAGATAAAGCTGCAGAGATAATTAGTAAGACCATGATTAAAAATGCAAATGCAAGCAGAATATCAAAAATATCACTTAGACCAAAAATGGTTTTCAATTCACCGTAATAAGCATTTGATGTAATAATTTCAGGATCAGCTACCACTGTCATAAAAGGGCCAATCGAAAGAACACTAATAACCTCGAGAAATGAAGACGTGATTACTAGAAATTGCAGTATTAGTAATCTAAATTTTTGCTTAGGAGCTAACAAAGAAAAAAGATTAAGGAGAGTTTTAAGCATAATTTAATTTATATATTTTCAAGCCACATTAGAAATATTGCCTATTATGCACATATTTATGGCTACAAATTCTTTAAAATTTTTTGCCATAATGCAGAATTTTCAGGATGAAAAGGCTCAGTCTCTTCATATACTAAATTTCCAAGATTCCAGTTCACCATATTTCCAATATCTATATGGATATTGGTGTTTTCAAAAATATTGATTTTACCTAATAGCTGCGGAACTAAATCAACAGATATATCGGGCTGATAATTTTTTAAATTATGAATAATTTCAAAAATTTTCTCACTCATAACAAAGACAGCTCCATTAGCAAGGTTGCCAGTTGCCTTTAGATCTTTTTCAAAAAAATTAATTAGTATATTATTTTCAAGTTTTAAGATTCCACAATTAGAAGGATCATCAGTTTTAAATGCCATCATGGTTGCTAAGATATTTCTAGGCCTCCCTTCATACATTTGAATGAATGAAGAAAGATCAAATACTGAAAGATTATCTGCATGAGCAACAAAAAAATCTTTTCCATTAAAAAAATTTTTATTTTCTAGAATAGTTCCTGCAGTTCCCAAAAGTGTGGTTTCGTGAACTATTTCTATCTGGTTTTTCCAGGTAGAGTTTACAAGATAGTCACTAACAATCTCATGCTTATAATGAGTATTAATCAAGATACGATCGATAAGGTTATTTTTTAATAGTCTTGCGATCCATATATCAAGTAAAGGCCTACCATGAATGGGTATTAAACACTTTGGGAGGACTTCAGTGATAGGTTTTAACCTTGTTCCAAGCCCGCCCGCAAGTAACAAAGCTCTCATGAATCTGTCATTAAAAATTATTTAGAATATCAATCATTTCATTTGCTTGGATTGGTGAATTGCCTACCCGGCTGACCTGAATAGCAGCTGCTATTGATCCCAAACATCCAGCATCCCATATACTGCCTCCCGCACGCAGAGTTAAAGCACTCGATATCAATAGTGAGTCTCCAGCTCCAGCTACATCTAATGCCATGGAGTTCAGTGCAGGAATTTTATCATTTGCAGGTCCAGCCTCAGAATCAAGGCTTGAATGAACCATCAAGCCATCCTCACCAAGCTTTAACAGAAGGTTCATAGAAGATGAAGTGTTAGCAATATTGGTAGCAAGAGTTGGAAGTCCCGATTCATTGTCTCTTAGACTCAGGCGAGCCTCTCGTTCAGTGGGAGTAATTAAATCCATGCCTTTAAATCGAGCAATATCTCCAGTTTGTGATGAGGACTGGCTATCCGCAGCTAAGAATATATTATTTTTTTTAGCGATTTCTGTAATCCGCTCTAATAATGGTTGTGGAAGAGATCCATAGTTAAAATCTGAAAAAATGATAATATCTATATCTGTAATCTGATTTTTGAGAGCGTTGAATACCTTGTCCTGAAGATTCTCCCCAATAGAATGCTGAGATAAATGGCTAACTCTAAGAAGAGTTTTTCCCTTAGCTCTAAATCTTTGCTTTAGTGTAGTGGGCCTACTTTCATCTTGAATTAAATCATTCTTTACATTATTTTTTTTAAGTTGTGATTTTGCAAATGAGCCAGAAGTATCGTTTCCAATGATTGAGATAAAGCTTGTGGTCGCTCCTAAGCCTGCAGCGTGAGAAGCTACAATACCTGCTCCACCAATAAATAAAGTAGATTCAATTGGCTTGACTACCAAAGTGGGATCTTCTTGAGACATCCCTAAAGGCTCGCAAATAACATACTCATCTAAAATTAAGTCTCCGATCACACAAACTCGTAACTTGTGAAATTTATTAACAAGATCCAAAAGTTTCTTTTTATCAATGCCGTGACGATTATTAAACTCAGCAGGTATGTCAATAGTATGAGATTTTATTGATAGGCTTTCTTTTCTTAAAAGGTTGACTGAAGAAAAAGAAATATCTCCGGAGCTAAAAATTAACTTACCGCCATAACTCTCAATAATTTTAGATTCAGGGTTCAATGATGCTTCATGCTCTTTGCCTTTAACCACAATATCTGGCTTAATTTTTTTAATAATATTGATTACAGGTTCATCGATAAGAATTACTTCAGAAACCCAGATATTTGATTTCAATCCCTCTAAACGCAATGCCTCAGGAACATGAACAGCCTCTCCACCTAATTTGTCGCTATGCAGAGCAACAATCAATCTCCCACCTAGTTCACTAGCAAACTTTAATAGTCTTAAATGTCCCGTATGAAGAATATTAAAATTTCCTGATACCAATATTGTTTTTTTCATTAGCTTCTATTTAATGCTCCATCTTGATGAGCGGCCTGAATACCTTCCCCTCTGAGAGATCGGATAGGGCTAAATTAATATCATTAAGAGAATATTCCTTTGATAGCAAAGAATCAAGCGATATATGCGAAGCCATAAGAATTCTAGATAAAACTGGGAAGTCTCTGTCCGGTTTAGTTCCTCCACCCCAAGAACCTGCAATCTTTTTTCCACTAATTAGCTCATGCGGAGCTAATGAAATCTTCTCATCGTCTGGTGGGTGGGAAGCAAATAGCAATTCACCACCATTATTTCTTATCAAAGAGAACCCTTGTTCAATTGTTTGAACAGCTCCTGCTGATTCTATGCAAAAATCTACGCCATTTTCAAAACCAAGCGAGCGTATCCGCTCTTTAATATTAACTTCGGATGAATTCATTGCCTCTAGAACACCCCAACTCCTTACTTGCGCTAGTTTTTCTTCGGAAATATCTATTGCAATAATATTTTTAACTTTTTTTGCAATTAGCATTAAAATTGCAGATAAACCTATTCCACCCAAGCCAATAACTGCAACGCTAGAGTTAGTCGAAATATTTAGCTGATTCTGGACCATTCCTGCACCTGTTGGTAAAGCGCAACCCAAAAGGATAGCCGTATGAAATGGTATATCTTCAGGTTTTTTAACAAGTCGATTCTCTGAAACGATACTATAATTACTGAATGTTGTTACGGCCCCGGAGTTAACCACTTTTTCATTGTTATAATAAATAGCCCCAGGAGCCTCTACTCCTGAGCTCTTAATCCAAGAAAGTATAACCTCATCTCCCTCATTTACTTTTGAAACTTCTGGCCCGATTTCCAATACAATACCAGAGGCCTCATGACCCAAAAGATGAGGTAACCAATTATCCTCTCCTCTCTTTCCTTGGACCTCCATAAGCTGGCTTCTGCATACACCACTATAGAGAATTTTAATAAGCACCTGCCCCGGTAATAATTTCTGACAAGTTAGATTTTTTATTTCAAGTGGCTTGTTAATTGCTGTTAAAACAGCAGCTTTAATTGAAAGATCTGTTAGTTCAGACATTTTAAGCTCTATTAAGCTGCAAAGAACCAGTAGTAATCGCCTTGATAATTCACTTCTTTAAAAAGCTCAATCCAATCATTGCAACTCATATAGGTTAATGCGGTCAAATTCCATTTCAACATTGACTGTCTGCCTACCTCATCACGCCAAGCATCATTCATAACAAAAGCATTCTTATTAGAAACCCTGTTAATCTCTCTTAAAGCTTGTTTACAGTCTATCAGGGGTAGGTTGTGCAGAGTATTGATTGCAATAACAAGGTCAAAATAATTATCTTCGTATGGTAAATTGTTAGCATTACCAACATCTATATTATCCCTCATTGAATCAATAGAATTTTCTTTGGCATATAAAGAGATATCGATGCCTTTTATTTCAGCATCAGGGAGAATCAAGGATAGATCATGCATCATAAAGCCTTTTGCACATCCTATATCGAGTATTTTAGAATTAGAGCTAAGCTTATAGAAATCAGCGATATATTTTACCGTTTCAGTCCAGAACCTAGAATGATATGAGTATCCTCCATATCCAGTTAATCTATCGCCATCGAAATACTCTATATCAAATTTTCTGGCGATTGCCCTATCTGTCTCTGTTACTTGATCCCCTCTTTCATCTATTGGCCTATTTGAAACTGGATAAAACTCTAATAGATTTATTTCTTTTCCCATAGCGAAGCCTTTAATGAATTATTAAATATTGTGCATTGGTAAACTATCTTTTTTTGACACAAACAAAGAACCTTGTTTGTAGCTAATAGGGATATCACTAAGAGAGTGTGCAATATCCCAGTTATTCTTTTGAGAAAACATATTCACATTTAAACTTAACAAATGATTATATATTGCCTCAGCGTTCAAAGCTGAGCCAACCTCCAGCATCATGTCGCAATTATCCCAATTTTCAGAATTAGTGGAGGTAACGACATTAGCTTCTTCGCCTTCAACATCTAATTTAATAAAGTCTGTATATGGCATAATTTCTTTGATATCTTTTACCTTTACTGAAAACTTTTCTAAGTCTCCATAAGGATTGTCCTTAGCGCCTGACAAATGACTACCTGTTGTATTTCCTAAAACTCTTGTAAATTCAGCTGTACCACTATACCCAGAGACTGCCATTTGATTTACTTTGATGTTTGCAAGATTATTTGATTTAACATTTTCTTCTAAACATTTAATTGTATTAGGATCTGGCTCATAAGCATTCACATTCCAATTACATTTGCTCATCAATATAGAGTGCAATCCTATGTTTGCACCAATGTCAGAGACATTCTTATAATTATTCTTATTTGCCCAATAGAATGCAAAAAGAAGTAATTCATCAAGCCCGAATAAATCAAGTGAATTAATTGCTCCCATTTCTATGTATTTAAAATTTAAAGCCCCAAAAGGTCCAAAATTTTCGGTCCCAGACATATTTGGTGCAAAATTGCTGTCAGCAATATCTTTTTTCAACTTCTGGTCTAAGGACGTATAAAAATTGCTATCTCTACTGGTTTTGTAAAAATTTTTAAAAATTTGATCAAAATAATATTCTATTTCTTTTTGCATAATTTAAACCTTTATATTAATTCTCTTATATTTCTTTCTAAATCATTATCTGAAAGCCCAGCCTTTTTGCATAAATCCTCATAAGATCCATAGCCATGTATAAAATCATCTATCGCCATTTGTTTGTATTTAACCCCATCAATTCCCATACAAGATCGTAGGCACTGGTTAAAAATTCCATCATGGGCCGATAATTCCTCCAATGAAACTAACTTTTTGGTTTTCTTAACACTTTGTCTTAAGCTTTGATGATCGAATGGTTTTATAGTGTGAAAATATAATATCTCTATACTAATTCCCTCTTCGCCTAATTTTTCTGAGACAGATATTGCATTTTTCAATTGAGTTCCTGTAACTGCAATTGTAATGTCTGTACCTTCCTTGATCTTTACGCACTCTCCAAAATTTATCTCACCTTCATTTATTTCATAGCCATGAGGATTTTCTGGTAATCTAAAATAATTAATTGAATCATCTTGATATATCTGTTTGAAAATTTTTTCAAATTCAATAGGACTGCCCGGTATTACCACGCTGCCTCTTTTAAGATGTGAAATTAAGGAAACATCTGAATAACAATGATGACTGCAACCGAGTTGTGAATAATCAAATGACCCTCCAACGGAAACCAAATTTAAGTTTAATTTCTGATATCCAAAATCTAATTTGATCTGCTCATAAGCTCTTTCAGTAAGAAAAGGGGCAATTGTATGGACAACAGGGTTTAAACCAACTTTCGAAAATCCAGCGGCCAGATTAACCATTGCAGGTTCGCATATTCCTATATTGAAATATCTATCAGGATTCTCTTTTGCAAAAGGTTGAAGTATTCCGTGACTAATATCACCAACCATAACAACCATATTCCTGTCACTGGAGCCAATTTCATGCATTGTTTCAGCAAAAACCTGCCTAAGTTTTTTCATGTTGATAGTTCCTCAAGAATAAGTTTCATCTCTTCATCATTTGGCACTTTGTGATGCCATGGGCCATGTCCTTCAGTAATTGAAACGCCCTTACCTTTAATATTTTTTGCAACAATTACTTTGGGTTTTTTTGATGAAGAGTTAGAAATTTTACTAAATATTCTATTAAAATCCGAAGTTGAATGGCCATCAATAACATATGTCTCCCAACCGAATGCAGTCCACTTTGCTGGTAGATCGTCTATTGGCATCAGTTGGGCAGCCGAGCCATTCCAATCCACAATAGCGCATAAATTATTCAATCCATGATTTGCTGCTATATTAGCTGCTTCCCATATTGTGCCCTCTTGGCTTTCGCCATCACCAAGCAATGCAAATACTCTATTCTCTTTATTTTGTATTTTTAGACCAAGCGCTATTCCAACTGCTGTTGGAAATCCATGTCCCAGTGAACCTGTACTCGCCTCAGCACCAGGAACAATTGTCGCATCTGGATGACCGCCTAGAATTCCTTTACTGGTTGAATAATCTTCTATGTCTTGGTCTGTAAGAAAGCCATACTTATGAAGCACAGCATAAAATGCGCCACATCCATGACCCTTACTTAGAATGAAGTAATCTCTTCCTTCCCAATCAGGCTCATCAGGCCTTACATTTAGGACCTTGCCATAGAGGTGATCTAAAATATCAACTATTGAGAATGAACTAGGTATATGTCCCTCTCCTGAGCGTTTAACCATTTTGACTATTTCTATTCTTAAATCTTCATTCATAACTTTACCTAATTGTTGACCAAAGTTTATATCTATAAATAAATGGCAAATCACTCATCAAATAAATCGTTTCCATATCTTCTTAGCTTGAAATTAGAGTCATTATTCATAATTTTATCTATTTTATCCTCATTCCAAGGATCAAAGACTGCACTAAAATTTCTTCCACTAACTAGTTTTTTCTCTGCACTAATTAGCCAATTACAGCATTGAATTACTTTTTCCATCGGAAAACATTTCTCTCCATTATTTTCTAACATCTCTAGGGTTTTATGATAATTTAAACCTGCATTTTCTGGAGAATTAAGTGTTGAGTCATGGATTTTCGTTTTTACCCATCCAGGCCCTAGAATAGTGAAAGAGGTATCAGTAACCTCAGCATCTAGTAGTTCTATAACTTTTATGGAGGCAATTTTTGATATTGTATATGCTGAGTAGTCAACTGTTGCATTATTTGTTCCTCCTCCAGCAAACATAAGCACTGAAGGTGGATTTTCTAATCCCAAATTTCTATTCGGCAATAATCCATGGATATATCTCATTTGGGAAGTAAAATTAACCTTTATTGAGTTTGACCAAGCATTTATGTCGGTATCTAGAAATCTTCCAATTGGATCCTGTGTTCCAGTTGCAACAACTAATGAATCCCACTTACCAAAATTGTTTAATTGTTTTATTGATTCATCAATTGATGTCTCAGAATTCAAGTCTGAACTGATTAACCTGGCTCCTAATTTTTCCAATTCTTCACATTCTGGTGTTTTATTTCTATATGTTCCAGAAACATTAACACCATTTTTCAACCAATCCTTGGCAAGATGGTAGCCGATATCACTAGAGATTGAGATGATAATTCTATGAACCATTCTTTATAGA
>Ga0181552_10003786_pt1 | contig 10715 bp, 4 predicted proteins | sample 011ome_18_FD_130583 | JGI IMG/M metagenome (GOLD analysis project Ga0181552, IMG submission 130583) | Coastal salt marsh microbial communities from the Groves Creek Marsh, Skidaway Island, Georgia - 011501BT metaG (megahit assembly) | ecosystem: Environmental > Aquatic > Marine > Intertidal zone...
CATGAGCAGCACACACGCCGTGAGACATTCCACCCGCGGTTTGAACACCGCATTGATCGCGTTCGGCGTGGCCACGGGGTATTCGTTGACGCGCGTGTTACCAAACACCGAGTCGTATTCGTGGTGGCATCGAATGCAAGACGGGACGAGTCCGCAGCCGACGTTTTCGAATTCGGTGTACGACACGGTGCAAAAGTACGAAGGCGATCACCCTTTAACGCTTTGGGAGCAGAAGATTCGAAGCGATGAACGCACGAAGCACCACTAGGTGACATGATTGTTGTACGAATTGCTGTGTAATGACCAACTGTTTTTGTGTTTGTAACCGTCCGTGTTTATTTAATGACGAGCTTGGCGATAGGAGCTAATCCACGCGCGAGATCGTTCTCGGGAAACGCATCAAGCGAAGGGTCTTCTAAAAATCTAAACGCCCGTCGAAAATCTTCAGGTGAAGACGCGATCGGTGCTTCCCAATGCGCGGGTACGATGGAGGTGAAATCCCAGCGCGACGACACGGCGTCCACCCACACTCGAACGCGCGGAGGATTCTGCGCGTATAATAGCGTGCGCACTACGGGTGGGACAATTAATCGTCCCGCTAATGCTTTGAAATTATCGTGCCATCCATCGGTCCATACCACTGTGCCGGGATTAGCCGGATCGAGCTCTTCGTGTTCTGGGAAAAAATAATTCACCAACAACGCCGTCTTCTCAAAGCCAATCTGCCGCGCCTCGGGGGTGTCCTCGGGAATCGGATCGGCAGTCGACCTCTGAGACACGACCAAGAGCTTATCCACAGAATTTGCCGCTGGTGGTTCAAGTGGCACGCGCGCTACGGCGTCAGTGACGATTAAGGTCTTCGTAGCCTTGTGGAAGAAGGCTGTCTCGTATATTGTTTGCGATTTCCTCCCGACGTCAAACGTTCCAGCCTCAAGCGTTTCAAACGCGATTTCGTTCGTCCACGGCACAACCTTCGCGCGCGGGTCTAAGTCATTCCCTTCTAAAACGTAATCCACGTTCTTGCCAAATACTACGTCGTCTCCAATGTCAGAAAATGGGAATGAAAACTGCCCGGGCGCGGCGTACAGCGACGCGTCGCTCCATCGTTTGAGCGCGTCCTTGGTGAATATCTTGTGTTCCAACGCATACGTAGGCACGACGACGTACTTCACTGCGCTCGGCGAGCTCGCGCTCGCGCACGATTCCACCATTTCGAAGAATTCTCGAGTGGGCGCGAGCGGGGCGTGCACCCACAATGAGCCATCATCCAATCTCGCCACAACGCATCGTATCGTCGTTTCGAGCGGCCCGAGCTCGATGTTTTGCTCCAACGCCCAAAGCTTATCCGGCACCAATTCTCGCTTCACCGTGACTTTCGTGCCTTGACCAATGAACGGTCGAAACAACGTGGGAAATGTCTGCTTGAACTCTCGTGCGGCGCTATTCGTCGTTATCGTATCCGCTCGCGCGTCTCGAGCGCGCGTCGCCAACGTCGCCGCGAGCGCCGCGCCGCTCGTCACCACCCATCGTCTCGACAACCCGCCATCAACCGCGACGGATGAAGACGAAGACATCGTCATCGAATATTGCTCGTCTTCACGCGCATCTACTCGCACAACGCGCGTCACACCCCGTCGTCGTCGACGTTCGCGCGCGGGCAGAAAAGATGAAGCAGTCGATGTCGGTACAGTCCATGCCGATGAAGTCGACGATAAACACCTTGTCCTCGTCCTCGTCCTCGTCGTCCTCTGCGCGACGCTCATCGCACGCGTCGTCATCGATGCCGCACAACGCGCACAACACGCACGCGCGCGCGCGTGTGTGTGTGTGTGTGTGGCATCGATGACGACGCCCACGGGCGCCTCGCTCCGTCGTCGTCTACGTACACGTAGTGTGCGTGCACGACATCCATCAACCACACGACGACGACGACGACGACGACGACGTCAGTCACGCATACATGCATGGTGGTCTTCATATATTGGAGTATCATGATATACTACGTGTACATCGAGATATGTGTGGTCTCATATATCTATATATGGTGTATCTCAACGCTTCACTATGTATCCCATCCATCTTATCTACACCGATTGGTTTTCCCGCGCGTTTCGTTTTCCGACACCGCGCAGCTGTCGATGGTGAAGTGTGTCGACACAGTCGTGCACGCGACGTGCGTGAGGACGACGACGCGACGTACGCGCGAACACCCAAGCGCGCGTGGTGGATTGCTAGGAAATTCTCGCATCCATATCGAGGCGAAGCAAGGCGCGATCGACACCGCGCAGTCGGTGAACGACACGAGCAGCGATCGATCGAGTCGCCATCGTGATTGCAATCCAACGTCCCCCTGCGACGGTGTGATTTCCCGATCGCGCGCGCGTGAAGGCGTTGAACGATCGAACGAGGCGAGGTAAAGAACGAAAACGATACATTTGTTCTTAAGCACTCGAGAGTCATGGCTGGTAAGGCACCAAAGGAAGGACGCGGGAGCGCCAAGTCGACGCCAGTGAAGGCAAAGACGATGAAGGCGAGCGCGTCGCGGAGCGACGTCACCGCGTCGGCGCCAAACTCTCCGGGTATGCGAGGGACGCCCAAGCGTGCGACGGCTACGGCGGCTAATATGAAGATGAAGAAGATGGCAATCAAGAACGAAGACGAGGAAGATGCATTCGACGGGGAAGATGAAGACTTTCTCACAGATCTCCCGGGGAGCAAGGCGACGACTCCGAAAAAGACGCACAAGGCGCGAGTGCGCTCGGCGCCGACGACGCCGATGAGTCAGAGGTACGTATAGTCTTATACCGTGAAATATTGTTTGTGTTGCATGATTTCACGATTTCATGCGTTGCTTGGTGGTTTTGGATAGGATTTTGTTCTTGATTGCGGAATCGCGTATCTTTGCACCTCGAAAGGGCACCGGCGACGATTCTCGCCGACGATCAACTCGCGCACCCTTGACGCTTACTCGCGAGAGTTGCTTGACTTTGAACGACATAAAAGATACGAAACTAACCATTTACATTTTGTTGCGCTTGAAATAGATCTGGTGGTACTCCGCGTAAGCGTAAGGGGGGAGATACGGGTAGCGAAGGCGTGAGCGCCGGGAGCGGGTACTCCAAGGTGCAGCTCGCGGAGAACTTGCCAGTGATTGCGGATATCCCTGGCATGTTCACGGACCTCGTGTCTCGTGTTCCGGGTATGGAGACGTTCTTAAACACCATGACTCGCCCGCTTCGCGTGGCAACCATGTGCTCTGGTACGGAGTCTCCTCTGCTCGCGTTGGACAAGATTGCCGACGCCACCGAGTTGCTCTTCGGCAACCGGTTGAAGGTTGACCACGTGTTCTCATGCGAGATCGAGCCTTTCAAGCAAGCGTACATCGAACGTAACTTTGCTCCGCCGATCCTTTTCCGTGATATTCGCGAGTTGGGAGGCGACAAGGCGACGACTGCGTACGGCGCTGAAGTGCCGGTGCCGCACGATGTTGACATGCTCGTTGCTGGTACGTCTTGCGTTGATTACTCCAACTTGAACAACGAGCGTAAGGGCTTGGAAGCGCAAGGAGAGTCTGGTCAAACGTTCCGTGGGATGATGAACTGGATTCGCAAGAGTCAGCCGAAAATTATCATCTTGGAAAACGTATGCAACGCTCCGTGGGAAGAAGTCGCGAAGAAGTTCAACTCTGAGGGTTACCACGCGCAGTTCATGCGCGTGGATACCAAACGTTTCTACATTCCGCACACGCGCACTCGTGTTTACTTGTTCGCGTGCAAGGCTGATGATGAAACGCTCGTTGAACAATGGAAGCAACTTGTCAAGTCGCTCGAGCGCCCAGCTTCGGCGACGCTTGAAGCGTTCCTCTTTGATAGCGACGATCCTCGCGTCCACGAAGGTCGACGCATGTTGGCGCGTCCTGGTGAAGATTCGACTCGTGCGAACACTGACTGGGGACGATGCGAATCTCGTCACCAACGCGCTCGTTTGGAAGAAGGCTTGGGCCAACGACGACCGTTCACGCACTGGGATGGCGGCTGCACTCTGCCAGACTTTGCGTGGAACGACTGGGGTAAGGCGCAAACGGATCGCGTGCTCGACTTGATGGATATTGATTACTTGCGTCTCGCAATGAACAACATTGATTCCATGCACAAGACTTTGGTTTGGAACCTTTCTCAAAACGTTGATCGTACGACTGGGAGCGTCGCGCCTGGTATCTGCCCGTGCTTGACGCCTTCAATGGTGCCCTTCGTCACCAACCGTGGAGGCCCGTTGGTTGGTATCGAAGCTTTGAGTTTGCAAGGTATTCCCGTCGATGATTTGTTGTTGACTCGTGAGACCGAGAACCAAATGAGTGATTTGGCTGGTAACGCGATGACGACGACTGTTGTTGGCGCCTGTATGTTGGCTGCCATGACGCTCATGACAACCGAGTTGGCTGAATCCAAACCGAAGACGGCTCGCCGTGCGTTGGTTCTTGAAGAACGTTCTTCAGACAGTGCCGCCACTACGATGCAGGCAAAGGGGTTGACTGTGGTGCAAGCGGCGGCTGCGGCGAAAGCTGAAATTGTTGGTCAAGACAAGTTGGTCAAGCGCCCGCTTGATCTCGGCATGAAGCCCATTGCGATGAAGGAACTTCTTGACAAGGCGAGCAGATCTGCTCGTCTGTGCGTGTGTGAAGGTGAAACTGGAACAACTCCGAGTGATGAGTTGGTCCTTTGCGGTGACTGCGCGCATACTTGTTGTGTCAAGTGCTGCGGTCGCCCAGAGCACAACTATGCCAAGCACGTCGTCAAGCGCATGTTGCCGGAAGACTTCAAGGAGCAGCTCAAGAACTCTCTCCCGATGCACATGAAACTCGACATGTCCAAAGAAATTTCCAAGTTTACCAAACCTTCGAGTGTGATTAACGAAGACTGGACTGTGTGGATGGAAGCGATGAAGACAATCAGCAACGCTGATTTGTTGTTTCGTGGCATGAAGCGCACCAACGTGTGGCGTGTCTTCTATGCTTGCGCTTCGGAAGATCAAGTTCGATTCGAATTGCGTATCTCTGGTAAGACTGCTGAATGGCTCGTGCACGTCGACCCGTCTATCAAGAAGGGTATGCCGCACGAAATGTTCCTTCGCCCTTTGATGCGCATGCAGCTCGACGCCACGGCAAAAAGCGTCTTGGATGGTTCTTGGGAAGTCTTTACGCCTGAGCGAGCAAGCTTTGACATCACTGTGCGTGGCCAGGGTGAACTCGATGACTCTTGGCAAATCAAGCTCGGTATGCAAACGGAAAGCACGAGAGAAGGCGTGACAACTGCGCATACTTGGGCGCAAAAGCGCTGGACTCAGTACAAGGTTGAAGTCAATGCGAAGGATGCAAAGCAACTCGACCGCGACGTCAGCGGTACGTATCAATTGTATGACAAGTGTGACGCCGCCCAAAGCTCTCTGCACAAGCGCTTAGGTGGTGAAAAGAACGGTCGTGACATGTACTTCTTCTTGGATCCTCGCCGTAACCAGCGTGGCGACTGCGATTACTTTGTGTTTGCCGACAACCACCGTCGTTTGATGTATGGCGAAGATCGCGTTGCAACTGCGGATGTGGGTGAAGAAGTTCAAACGGAACGATTGGACGATTTCGGTAATGTGATGGCTTATGAAACGAAGATTGTGCCGTGGCGCCCGAGCGAGCGCGTTGAGCAAACGTTGAAGTGCTTGACCTTCGGTACTTGGACTCCAGTCACCAACAAGGTCGCGCTCACTCCCGCTGCGGCTCAAGGCGCGGTCGTGTTGACGCCTCCGTTGAACGCAGTGCCTTCTCAAGGCAAGGACACTTGCGCTAAAGCTGTAGCTATTATGCGATGCACTGTTCCTTTGGCTGACGTCGACGCCGCTTTCTGGCCTCAAAATGACTACACGACGTTGCGTTTGGACAAGTCTCACGCCACCTTTCAACGACTTGAATGGTTCACGTCGCGCATGGATTTGCCGAAGGTTGTCGAAGATTGGAACAAGATGAGTGAAAAAGATCACGGCGTAACGTGCGCGGACTTCGCATGCCCTCGTTGCGCTCCTGCTCCGCCGACGCTTCAATGGAGTCGTCAGGTGGGATCCCAAAAGATCCAAGCTCGCGAAGATCCTCAGCAAGCGGCAAAGTATGAGCAAGCGCTCAAGTGCCGTCCGGCACCCTTCGTCGTGCAGTGGACCAGAGAGAAGATGCTCGGTAACTTGATGATTGCCGCTAACCCTGCTACTCTTGTGCACCGAGCACTGTCGCTCGTTGCCCCGGCGGGCGTGCGAGGTATCAAGTGCGACGCTCCTGAGTTGTCATGGAGAATTGTGCGCCACGACGACCGCCCAGTTGACACGTCTGGTGAGTTTGAGTTGAAGTCTAACCGACATGACAAGCAAGTCGCACAGCCGCCGAACTGGAGCAAGAAGTACCCGCTTCGCCCAGAACAGTTGCGCTCTCTTGGATGGATGGTTGCTCAAGAAACGACAACCGTGCCGTTTGTTGAAGAGGAAGTCTGTGAAAATGTCCTTCCGGCTCTGGGTCTTCGCATGGATGGTATGGCGCAAGTTTCTAAGGTCATTCGCGGTGGTATCGTTGCCGATCAAGTTGGCTACGGGAAAACTGCCATTTCTATCGGTGTCATCTTAGCCAACCAGCTCAAGTTTCCGACGCCGCAACAAGCCAAGGTTGCTGCGCCTGTCGCCGCGATTCCCACCAAGGCAACACTCGTCATTGCTCCTTCGCAGTTGCTCCGACAATGGCCGAGAGAGGTTGAAAAGTTCAGCGCTCGCGGTGCTTTGAAGACTGTTGTCCTCAAAACCATGTCTGATATTGCATCATTGACCGCTCGCGACGTCATGGAGGCCGATGTCGTGATCGTCGCGACGACGTTGTTCCGTTCTTCTCTCTACTTTGAGCGCCTCGCGCAACTTGCGGGCCGACCGTCGTTACCTGATCCGAAGTCTACCAGCCAAGGCCGTCATTTCGCGAGCGTGTACAAGGACACTGTGTCTAGTCTCGAAGAACAAGTCAAGCGTTTAACGAACAAGGATATGGGTATCGCTGAAGTTGCCAAGCACGTTCGACGCGGAGACGCCAAGCTCAGCGATGTCGCCGTCGCCGCCGCTCCGAAGCGTTTGAAGGGTGCGAAGCTCATCGAAGCCACGGTTAAGGCGGGTGGTGAAGGTTTCCAGTTCATCGAAGCCATGCACAACGAAAAGCAAGGTGCTCTTGACAAGGAGAATGATCAAAAGACCATCAATGCCAAGTCCGTGAGCGTGCCGGTGACGCCCACGAAGCCCAAGGCGACGCCAACGAAGAAGACGCCAACGAAGAAGACCCCGACGAAGAAAACCCCGACGAAGAAGACGCCGATCAATTCTCCGAGTGGTCGCACGTCTGCTCGCAACACCCCGCGTAAGTCTTACGCTGAAGACAGCGACTTTGAAACTGACGACGACATCTCTGACTGGGATGAGGAAGACGACGCCAGCGTGAGCGAAGATTTCGTTCGTGAAAAGGCGACGCCGAAGCGTAAGCGCGTGGTGAAGCGCACTGAAAGTCGTGAAATCGATGGTGACAAGGATCACTGGGGTTTGGAGAGCGCGCAAGCGCAGTACGACTGGCGTGATATTAAGTCTGTCCCCGTCGAACTCTTCCACTGGCGCCGCGTCATCGTCGATGAATTCACGTACTTGAAGCCTTCCGACAAGTGCGTTGTCATGGGCCTTCAGGCTGAATCCCGTTGGTGCTTGTCTGGTACGCCGCCTGTTGGTGAGTTTGCTGACATCAAGGGCACGGCTGCTTTGCTCGGGATCAACCTTGGCACTGACGAGACGCCGCGTTTCAGCAAGTCTGAGATCACCAAGGTGGAAACTTTCCAGTTCTTCAAAGAAAAGCCGACGGGTCAGTGGCACAAACGCCGCTGGGAAGTCGCGCAAGGCTTTTTGAACCGCTTCGTTCGCCAAAACATTGCTGAAATCGATGAAATCAAGTTCAAGGAGGATGTTATGGATGTTCAGCTGCGACCAGCGGAGCGCGCCATCTACCTTGAGCTTGATCACTACTTGCAATCGATGGACATGAAGGCGAAGAAGAAGAAGCGCGGTGGTGCTGAAGGCGACCGTGACGCTCGTCTTGCTGCTGTCCTCGGAAATTCGTCTTCTGCCGAAGAAGCACTTCTCAAGCGCGTGTCTCACTTTGAATTGGATGATGAAGCCGGCACTGCGCTTCGCACCTGCCAAGACATCGTCAACGTTCGTACGAGCCAGCGTGAAGAGTGCCTGAACGAACTCGCGTTGGCCGTCTTGAAGGCTCGTGCTATGGCTGCTTACGTGTCTCAAATGGACGGATTCGACAAGGAAGAATTCCAAAATTCGCCCTTCGTTCGCTGGGAGCAAGGTGTCGTCACGGATGGTATCGGTGATCCGACAGCGAATGAACTTCTCCGTTCCATTCTCGAAGAGCAAACTGTTGCCAAGGCTAACAAAGCCAGCCACTTGTTCCAACAACGTCCGCCTGTCGGCAGTCGTGTGGCTATCCAATGCACCGACTCCAAGAAGTGGATTGAAGGTGAAATTCGCGGCTACAGTGGTCAGTTCAAGCAAAAGGCGATGATGTACTATGACGACGGTGAACGCAAGGAGGAAGATTTGACAAAGGTTCAATGGAAGGAGATCAAGGATGCGAACGCCACACCGAGCTCCACCATGAACACCGCAAAGTCAGCCATGTCTAAGAAGGACAAGAACAGCTCCGTCGATGACAAACTCTGGGAATTGCGTGAACACACGCATGGTTTGCGCAAGTTGCAAAAGGAGCTTGTCGGACGTGTTCGCTCGTTGCGTTTCTTCATGTCTGTTCGTGACTTGCAACAAGCTAAGGTTGATGAGGCCATCACTTGCCAAGTGTGCGAGCAAACCAAGACAGGTGCCAAGTCAAAGTGTACGAAGAAGCAAGCTGGTGTTTTGTCCACTTGCGGTCACATTGGTTGCTTGGATTGCTTGAAGTCGAATGCCGAGAACCAAGAGTGTGGTGTGATTGGCTGCGACTGCGCCACTCGCGACGCCTCTGTGGTTACCGCTGAGTCTCTTGGTACTGAAGTCGTCACCGCCAAGGGTAAGGCTAGCAAGCAATTCGATGGCGGTATTGGTGTGCACGGCTCGAAGATCATCGATCTCGTCGCGCACATCAAGTCTCTCCCCACCGACGAACGCGTTTTGGTCTTTGTTCAATTCCCTGATTTGATGCAGCAAGTCAGCGCGGCTTTGAACGATGCCAACATTAAAACGCTCAAGTTGAAGGGCTCTGTGCACCAGCAAACTGCCGCGCTTGACGAATTCCAAAAGGAAGACCTCAAGACTGGCGATGCTCGCGTGCTCTTGCTTCTCAGCCGCGACGAGTCTGCGTCTGGGGCCAACTTGACGACGGCGAACCACGCCATCTTCGTCCACCCTCTTCTCACAACGACCGCCTATGAATACATCGCGAGCGAAACGCAAGCGATTGGGCGCATCCGTCGTTACGGTCAACAACGTGAAGTGCGTATCTGGCGCTTCATCGTTCGTGACTCAATCGACGCCGACATTTTAACTATGCGCGCGGCGGCGTTGATGCAAAAGTAAGCGACGGTTTCCACGTCCTCTTTTGCGATAAAATACTAATATGAATGAAACATTCACTAGGAACACGTTTTTATGCTGAAACCTGTAATATGGTTTGTATTAATGAGCTATACACTTTTACTATCTTGTTCTGACAAACCATGCGGTTTTCTTCGCGTTGGTTGTCTCTCGTCGCATCGCTGCGTATGATGGTAAATTTTCACTTTCGCGCTCGCCATCGCCAGTCAACTGGTTTTCTCTAATTTTCGCCAGGCGCATTCGTTCGCGTTGTCCTGGATATCGCAGCAGCTTTTCTTGTTGTTCTTGTTTTTCGCTATCGAGCTTGAGCTTGGCTACTATCGAGCGTAATCGTTCTATCTCGGCGACTTTTTGTTCGAGTTTATCGGTTAGACGGGCGCGCGCGCTTCGTTCCTGCCTCAACCTCTGCCTCAACTCTTCAACCTCCCGCGCGTGGCTAAAATGCGCATCATCAACATCAACATCAATGTCATTGTGCGGAGCGACACGATTATTTTTCGTCGTCGTCTTCGTCGTCATTGTTGTTTCCTTCAAAGATTCCCGCTCGCGCGCCGCAGCAGCGCGCCTTCGCGCCCAAAACAGCGCCATGTCCAAATCAAACGCCACCGCGCGCGCACCACGTCCATCCCCATCCACCGTCGTCTTCGTCGTCTTCTTCGTCTTCGTCGTCGTCGTCGTTGTTCTCGTCCTCAGTTCATCCTCGTCGTCTTCATCGCTCCCGTCGTTTCCGCACACCTCACCCTCGTCAACGGTGTCGTCAAACTGCGCATATCTCTCGCGCCGCACCGCACTCGCGTGTGCGCTCGTCCTCGCCCGTCGTCGCGCATCGACCTCCTCCTGCGTGCACGCATACTTTGCAAACCTCGCCTCGGCGTCGACGTCCGACACCCACGGCGGTCGCGCGCCCATCACGGCGACGACGACGCGCTGTCGCGCCCAGCCGTTGGCACGCTCGGCCGAGGCGGTTCGTCGCGCGCGAGACGATTGAAAAAAAATTGGGGGTGCGTCGCCGGCGACGTTAGGGTATAGGATGTTATACTGTTTACCCATACCCATACCCATACACA
>Ga0181552_10003807_pt1 | contig 10689 bp, 9 predicted proteins | sample 011ome_18_FD_130583 | JGI IMG/M metagenome (GOLD analysis project Ga0181552, IMG submission 130583) | Coastal salt marsh microbial communities from the Groves Creek Marsh, Skidaway Island, Georgia - 011501BT metaG (megahit assembly) | ecosystem: Environmental > Aquatic > Marine > Intertidal zone...
TAAAGGTGCTCTTGCATATCTTCGGTCAACCCATGGTGGCAAGCTAATAAAATTCCATTTTTCATAATTTCATCAGCTATTGGATAACCGTCTTTTGCTACAACTTTTTTAATATTTTTAAAAGCTGGTTGTCTTAATGCGTTTCCAGTGAAAATCACTCTCGTTTGTATATTTCTTTTTTCTAAAAAAATCTGCATATCGGTTCTATTAAATGGTGCCTCAGGTTTTACAATTAATGGAAATGCGAACCAATATGATTTACAATTCTCTTCCATAACAGGTAAATGAAACCAGTTTTTATACTTTGAAAAAAAACTAATGTGACTTTTTGCAGCCATATCTCTTTTTTTAAGTGTATTCTGAAGTTTTTTAAGTTGTTCGAGCCCAAATGCCGATCCAAGTTCTGACGGTTCCATCATGTAACCAACTTTTTCAAAAATAAATTTTGCATCGTATCTAATATTATCTAAATAAACATTAAATCTATTTTCAATATTTTCACTATCAGAGAAAAGAGATGATGATCTTCCCCACGATCTTAGAAGCATACACTTTTCATAAAATTTTTTGTTATTAGTGGTAATCATACCACCATTACCAGCACAATTAATCATATGCATACCATAAAAACTTGTTATACTTATATCAGAGTAATATCCTGTAGGTTTATTATTAAATTTTCCACCCAAAATATCTGCAGAGTCTTCAAGAATTAATAAATTATATTTATCAGCAAGTTCTCTGATCTTTAACCAATTTGGCATGTTTCCCATTAAATCAGGAATACACATGGCCTTTGTTTTTGGTGTTATTAGTTCCTCAATTTTATTAACATCAATAATAAATTTATTGCAACTTTCTGAATCAACAAAAACAGGGATTAAATTATTTTTAACAATGCAGCCTATTGTCGTTGCAAAAGTTAGTACTGGAGTTATCACCTCACTCCCAGGCGGTAGATCAAAAGACTCCATTGCTAATAGTAGCGAAGAAGATCCTGAATTGGTTCCAATACCATATTTATGTCCAAACAAGTTTGCTATTTCATTTTCAAACTTTTTTGTATTTTCTCCCATTTGGGTAGAACTTCTTAGAACTTTATTTACAGCTTCTATTTCTTCCTCACCATGTATTGTCATGGCATATGGCACTCTAATAAAATTTTTTTTCATATATTTTATTTAAACCAGGGGGCTATAAGTTTTTTTTTAAGCATATTTTGAATAATTTTTTTTTCGTGCAAAGTATCCATACAATTATATTGGCCTAAATGTTTGTAAACCATTAGTTTCTTTTTATTTGTTATCTTTTTTAGTGGTTTTTCCTCCAACATAGTATGTTTATCCAAATATTTAAAAAAAATTTTCTTAAAAATAAAAAAACCTATATTTATCCATTTTTTTGGATCTTTTTCTTTTTCTTTAAAATTAGTTACCATATTATTTTTTATTTTTAATGTACCAAATTTTTCTTGAGGATTTGTCGCACACATTAATCCTTCAAAACTTGTCTTGTAAAATGTTTTAAATGCTCTTCCAAGATTAACATTGGCCAATCCGTCACCGTAAGTAACTGCAAAATATTTTTCGTTTTGCATAAACTTTTTATATTTAAGAATTCTGGCTCCGGTTAGAGTATTTAGGCCAGTATTTAAAATTTTAACATCAAAGTTTTTAAACAATATTGTTTTATTTTTTTTTGAAATTATAGGTTTTTGTTTTATTTTATTAGGCAATTCCTTAAAAAAATACTGTTCAAATAAGTGATGCTTATAGCCAGTTAATAATACAAATTTTTTAAATCCATGTTTTAAATAAATTTTCATTATATGAAATAATATTGGATGCTTATCTATTTTTATTAATGGCTTTGGAGTTTTTTTTGTTTCTTCTGATAACCTAGAGCCTTTACCACCACATAGAATTAGCACGGGAGTATTTTTAATCAAATTTTGCATTTTTAAATATAAAATATGAAATTTTGAAGTTAATATAATTTTTTAATAAAATATTAATAACGATAAAAATGAAAATTGCAAAATTAATAGTAGATTATTTTTATTCAAAAGGTGTAAGAGATGTCTTTTTATTAACTGGTGGTGCGATAGCATTTATTGCTGATGCTGTTAAAAAAAATAAAAAGATGAGAATAATACCAGCGTATCATGAACAAGGAGCTGCAATAATGTCAGACGGATATAATAGAGTATCAAAAAATCCTTCATTGTGCATGGTTACTTCCGGTCCAGGTGCAACAAATATTATTACAGGTATTGCATGTTCGTGGTATGATTCGAAACCAAGTATTTTCATTTCTGGTCAGGTCCGATCTGATGAATTGAAATCAAAATCAAATAAAACAGACAAAATAAGACAAGTAGGTTTTCAAGAAACGGATATTGTTTCAATGGCTAAACCTATAACAAAGTTTTCATATCAACTAAAAAAAAAAGATAATTTAAAAAAAGTATTGGATGAAATTTATTATACTGCTTATAATTTTAGACAAGGACCTGTTTTGTTAGATGTCCCAATTGATTTACAAAATTTTAAAATTAAAAAAAATGATAAATTAAAAAAATCTAATAAAATTTTAAAAAAAAAAAATTTAATAAAGAATGCGGAAAAACTTATTAATTTATTATCAAAATCAAAAAAACCTCTTTTTTTGATAGGAGGAGGTTTTCAAAATAAAGATAAAAAAAATTTTAATAAGATTTTAAGTAAAATCAAAATTCCTGCAGTTAATACTTGGAATGGATTTGATATATTAGATTATAAATGTAAAAATTTAATTGGGACGGTTGGTATTTACGGGAATAGAGCATCAAATTTTGCTCTTCAAAACTGTGATTTATTAATTGTACTAGGATCTAGACTTGAAACTCGAGTAATTGGAAGAGATAAAAAAAATTTTGCAAAAAAAGCAAAAATTGTACAAATCGATATTGACAATTTTGAATTAAACAGAAAAAGAGAAAGAAAAATTGACCTTAAAATTAACATTACAACGTCTGAATTTATCAATCAACTAAGTTTTATTTTAAAGAAAATAAACTTTCATGAACAGGACATTAATTTTTGGTTTAAAAAATTAAATCAATTAAAATCAAAGTATTTAATACCAGGTAAAGACCAGAAAGTTTTTAGAAATAAAGTTAATCCTTATTTCTTTTTTGATAAATTATCAAAAATTCTAAATAAAAATTCGAATATCTTTGTCAGTACTGGTTCAACAGTTACTTGGGCCTATCAAGGTTTCAAAATAAAATCTGGCCAAAGATTTATTTCTGCAAATGGACATTCTCCAATGGGATATGCGCTGCCAGCTTCTATTGGTGGATATTTTGCTGATCCAAAAAAAAATATAATTTGCATTGAAGGTGACGGTAGTTTTCAATTAAATTATCAAGAGCTACAAGTTGCTAAGATATTTAAAATTCCACTTAAAATAATAATCTTAAATAATAAAGGTTATGGAATTATAAGACAATTCCAGGATCAAAACTTAGAGTCGAATTATACAGCTTCTGATTCATCAGAAAAAGTTATAAATCCAGAATTCAAAAAAATTGCATCTGTTTACAATTTTATGTACCAAAAAATTAGAAATAATTCACAAATACAATCTTCTCTAAGATCTTTTTTTAAAAATAAGAAAGCAGGTATTTTAGAGGTTGATATAGATAAAGGTGTAAACATAGTTCCAAGAGTACAGCTAAATGGATCTTTGGATGATATGTTTCCAAGTGTTAAAGACAAAAATTACTAATCAACTTTAATAGAAATTTATTTATATTTTGAGTATTTTCGATTAATAAAACTATTTAAACAAAACATGAAAATTATTACTTTATCAAAGTTTTTTCAAAATGAGATATTTCCATTTTTATTATTGTTGGCATTTTTTTTATCATTTGGTTTTGGATCTTTAATTATTAATATAATATTATCTTTAATTATTATTTATTTAGTATTTAATATCAGTTCTATTGAAATTGATATTTTAGATAAAGTACTAATTATTTTTGGTATATATTTGGCCATCAATTCATTTTTAAATACAAATTATTATTTAAGTAATATTTTATTTACTAAATTTTTATTTTTAACTTTAAGTATGAAAGTTATTTTAAGAAAAATTAGTGAAAACTATTTAAAAAAATTTTTTCAAATTTGTACCTTTTTTCTAATTTTTCTAATTTTTGATATTTTTTATCAAAAAACATTTGAAGTTGATATCTTTGGAGTTGCATTGCCAGAATTAGGTGGAAGATTATCTGGACCATTTGAAAAATTGATACCAGGAACTATAATTTTATATTTAGGATTTTATTTTTTTTTATATTTTTATTTAAATTTTTTAGATGATGATAGTATCTTAAAAAAAGTAACATCATTAGTAATCCTATGCATATTCGCCGTCTCAATTTTAATTACTGGAGAAAGAATGAATTTTATTTCTTTATTTTTGAGCATTTTTTTAATCACTTTTTTTATAAATAAAAAAAAATTACATTTAACTTTTACAGCAATTTCATTTTTATTATGTGTGGTTGTAATAATCAATGACAAAAATCTTTTTTCAAGGTATGAAAGTTTTATTTTATTACTAAAACCGAAACTAAATAATAAGTATTTCAATCAAAAAGAAATAGATGTCTATAAACAAGAAAAAAATAATAGTAATATTAATACTCAAGTAAAATTAAGTTTTTTAGATACTACTTGGGGTGCCCATTATTCTAGTGCATTTCAACTATTTAAAAATAAACCATTGTTTGGAAATGGTATCAAATCTTTTAGAGATTTATGCAAGGATGTTGAAATAAGAAGTTTTAAAAAAGATATGCGCTGTTCAACACATCCACACAATATTCACTTAGAACTGTTGTCTGAGACTGGATTAATGGGATATTTTATTTTTTTAACATTAATTATATTTGTTTTTTTCGAAGGTATTAAAATGATTAATAAAAAAAAATATTATAATAAAAAGACTTTATTTATATTATTTATTGCTTCTTTTATATTGTGTATGACGTTACTATTTCCTATTAAAAGTTCAGGAAGGTTATCTTCTACATTTTTTGGTTCTATTTTTTGGCTAAACTTCTCTATATTATATTCTTCAATCTATATTATGAAAAGAAATCAAAATAAAAATATAAAAAATCCATGAGCTTAACCATCATCATTCCATGTTATAATGAGGAAAAGACAATAAGAACTATTTTAAAAAAAGTTATAAATTTAAATCAATTTAAAAAACAAATTATTGTAATTGATGATTATTCTACAGATAATTCATTGAGTGAAATAGAAAATATTAAAAATAGTTTCAATGATATTTTAGTTATCAAGCACACAAAAAATCTAGGAAAAGGTGCGGCAATTAAATCTTCTCAAAAATTTATAACTGGAAATGTAGTTATCATTCAAGATGCTGATTTAGAATATGATCCAAAAGATATTCCAAAATTAGTTAAGCCCATACTTAATAAAGATTATCTTGTTGTTTATGGTTCAAGAATTTTAGGAAAAAAATATTTTGAAAACCTTAAAAATTTTAGTCATTGGATAAGAATTTTTGGTAATTTAATTTTAACAAAGTTTTCTAATTTGATTAATAAACAAAATCTAACTGATGCTCATACTTGTTATAAAGTTTTTGATGCTGAACTTTTTAAAAAATTAGAACTAAAAGAAAATAATTTTAATTTTTGTCCAGAGGTCACCACGAAGATTTCAAATCAAGGAGTGAAAATACACGAACTACCAATTAAATACCAAGGTAGAGATTATGATGAAGGTAAAAAAATTAAGTTAATTGATGCTTTAAAAGCAATTTATTGCATTTTGAGATATAAATTTTTTAGATGAATTTAAACATTTTTTTGGAATTAAAATATTATTTTGTCAGATTAATAGAAAAAATTCCGATCGTACAAATTGTTATTTACAATTTAATTTCAAATTTTGATTTTTTTTTTCCTCATGAAAAAGATTATCATGGACTAAAAAAACTAATTAAATTAAATGAAAAAAGAGACTTTGTTGATGTTGGTGGAAATATTGGTTTATCTACAATAGGATTTAGGAAACTAGGCTATAATAATAGAATATTTATATTTGAGCCAGATAAAAATTATTGTGTAAAAAAATTAAAAAAACTAAAAAACAAAATATCCAATATAAGAATATATGATTTTGCTCTTTCAGAGAAAAATGAAAAAAAAAATTTATATCAAGCTTATTTTTTAGGAATTAAAATGCATTTTCTTTCTTCTTTTAGTAAGAAGTATTTATTAAATGTTATTAATCAAGTTTATAAATATTTTAAATTTTTTTTTAAAATTAAAACACAGGTATTAACTTTAAAAAAATTTGATGATCTTAAATTAAATGCTAAACCTTGTTTCATAAAAATTGATGTAGAGGGCTATGATCATAAAGTTATTAAAGGAATGTTCAAAACTATAAAAAAATATAAACCTTTAATTTTAGTTGAACTAAATAAAGAAAATTTTTTTCAAATTAACGAAATTCTAAAAAAAAATTACCAACCCTACTTATTTATTTTTAATAAAAAAAAATTTAAAAAAATTAATAATAAAACTATTAAAAATATAAGTAAAAAATTTAAGCGTGATTTTAATTTTTCATTGCCAAGAAATGTGTTTTTCATACCAAAAAAAATTAATTTTTAATTTTTTCTATGTATAAAAAATCTCGCTGCAAATCTTTAATAATAAATTTATTTTTTGGTCTTATTGTATTTATAAATGACCATTTGTAAGGGAAGAAGTGTATATGCCCATTAAATGTATGTTCGTATGGTCTTTCACGGGGAACCACTATTATGAGTTTTTTTCTACATATTTTTTTTAAATTGAAATATGCCTTATTTATATCCAACACGTGTTCAAGAACATGTGAGCAAATTACTGTATCAAATTTAGTTTTAATCTGATCAATATTTTCAATTTCTTTTTCGTATAATTTTATATTATTTATTTTAAAATTTTGCTTTAGCTTTGAATTAACGGTTAATTCAGAACCATTTAATTTAATTTTTTTGTTTTTATCTCTAATTTTTTTTAGCAAAAAACCGTTACCGCAACCAACATCAATTATATTTATTGGTTCAATATTTTTCATTATTTCATTTATACATATTTCAGATAAGTCAGAATTTTCATGCATTTGAGGCATGGTTTTATAATAATTTTTATATTCATTTTTGGAAATATTTAAAATTTTTGATTTTAGTTTTTGATGAGTTTTATCATTTCTATAAAGTTTTTTTATAATAAATTTAAAGATAAAAGAGTCTCTTATTATGGGAGGCAATGTTTCTTCTAAAATAAATCTGATCTTATTAGTATTTTCTCTTTTCATTTAATTAATTAAACAATATTATAATTATGTGATTATTTCTTTCATATTAATACCAATTCTTATTATATCTTTTTATTTATCATTAAAAGGTTTAGGATTTTTTTTTTCAAAAATATTATTTGGGGATGAATTTGATATAAATCCTTCGATTTACGCACTTTTTTCTCTACCAATAATTTTTTTTTTAGTAACAACCATTCATCTATTTACAAGATTAAATCCTGTAATAAATTTAATAATTATCCTTTTTGGACTCTTAGTTTATTTTTTAAAAGTTAAAAAGAGTGAAAATATAATTTTTTATTCTATAATAATTTTTATTTTATCGATTCAATTTTATGGACATAACGTCAATGAAGATTATGGTTATTATCATCTACCATATATAATTAATTTTATATCTGATAAAATTATAATTGGATTATATCATCTATCTATGGTCCAGGGTTATAATTCAGCTTGGTTGAATACCAGTGCTTTTTTTTACCTTCCTTTTTTTAATGACAAAACTATTCATTTTGCAAATTCAGTATTATTTTTCTCTCTTTTAATTTTTTATTTTGGTTATTTATTTAATAAAAAAAATTTATTAAATTTTCCTATTAGCACATTGTATTCACTTTTAGCGCTGACATTTTTCATCACAAAAAATTCAAGACTCAATTCTTTTGGTGTTGATGTCCCTGGTCACATATATGCCTCTGTAGTATTGTTTTTGTTTATAAATTTTTTTGAAAATAAAGATTTTTTGAACAAAAAAAAAATTTTTTATCTATTATCTATTTTTTCAATTTTTTGTATATTTATTAAATTGTCTTATGCGCCCTTTATTTTATTTCCAATAATTTGTTTATTTTATGAAAAATATGTTTTAGATAAAAAAATTTTTACGATTATTTTAATTTTTGGATTTTCTTGGGTTGTTCAGCAAATAAGTTATACAAGCTGTGTTGTATTCCCAGTTGAATTTACATGTTTTAAGTCTTTGTCATGGTACTCAAAAAACTTTATTGCTGATGCTGCTTTTGGTTTAGAAATAATAAACAAAAGTCATTGGCAATATGAAGGTAATTTATCTGATAATGAGTATATTAAAAATTTTAATTGGTTAAACACCTGGTTTAAAAGGAATTTTATTGAGTTATTGGAAAATATAATGACGTATCTTTTTCCATGTATTTTATTGTTAATTTATAGTTTAAAAAAAAAAAGCAAGATAGTCGATTTTAATAGAAGCAATATAATAAAAATTTTATTACTAATAAGCATACCTATTTCTTTAGGTTTTTTAATTTGGTTTACTAAAGCACCAGTAGTCAGATATGGGATTTTTTATATTAATTCATTAATATTTATTATATTTTTATTTATTTTTCATAATGTGGTATTTAATAATTTTGATAGAAAATTTATTATCTCAATACTTTTGATTTCAGTATCATTTAATTTATTAAAAAATCTTAATAGAATTATAAAAATAGAAGATTATAATGATTATCCATTTCCTAAAATTACTAAAATAATTTATGAGACCAAAAAAGTAGAGGAATTTAATTTGAATTCACCAATACCACAGGGAAACATTGAAAGTACAGTTTGTTGGAATACGCCAGTATATTGTATGGCAGGAAAGTTTGATGGTATTAATTTAAAGAGAGTAAATAATTATACAATTATCAATCAAAACTAATTTTTTTTAAAATAGATTGTGAAAATTGCTATTAAATAGTTTTGTACCTAATTTTTTTTGACCTTTGTAAAACTCTTCTCAATCTTCTTATAAGATATTCCTTAAAATCAAATTTATTATTTTCAATTTCTGGAATAATTGACTTGGAAATTAAATAACCACTAATAACAAAAAAAACATCAACACCAATGAATCCTCCTTTAAACAAAGAAATTTCAATGTGAAAAAATAATACTGATAAGATTGATAGTCCTCTTAACGAATTAATTGTTGAATTAAATTTATTATTTGTTGACACAAAAAGTTATTTTTTATCTAGATTATTACATTATATTAATTAAAAGTTCATAGTTAAGGTAATATGCATACAGATCAATGTTTAATTTTAGCTGGAGGTTTTGGTTCAAGGTTAGGTAATATTACAAAGAAAACACCTAAGCCTTTACTTACTGTAAATAAAAGACCATTTATCTTTTTTTTAATAAAAAATTTATATAGACAAGGAATTAGAGATTTTATTATTTTGAGTTATTACAAAAATCACCTATTCAACTCAAAATCATTTAACAATTTTCGTGACGCTAAAATAAGGGTATTAAAAGAAAAAAAAAAATTAGGAACTTTAGGATCGATTATAAATGCAAAGAAATTTCTAAAGCAATCATTTTTTGTTGCAAATGGAGATAGTTATTTTGATTTTAATATAAGAGATCTTGAGCTAAATACATTAAATAAAGGTAAAAAAATTGGAGTTGCAATTACCAAAATTAAATCTCCACTTTTAAAAGTATCTTATTTTTTTAAAAAAAAAAAATTAAATAAAATAGACTATACAAAAAAAAAAACTAAATATGTGTGTGGTGGAACCTATTATATAAAAAAAAAAATTTTAAATAACTACCCTAAAAAAAATTTTGATATTGATGCAGAACTTATTTTAAAAGTTAATCATAAAAAAATTATATTTGCTAAACACTATAAAAATAATTTTCTAGACATTGGAACACCAAAAGATTTAAAAAATTTAAGTAAATTTTTAAAAAAAAATATAACTAAACCATGCGCTTTCTTAGATAGAGATGGAGTTATTAATAAGGATTTAGGTTATGTTCACACCAAGGAGCAAACAAAATGGTCAAAAAATATTTTTAAAACTATAAAATATTTAAATGACAATAATTATAGAGTTTTAATATTAACTAATCAGGCAGGTATTGCAAAGGGTTACTATTCTCTAAAGGAATATAACAAATATACAGATTGGTTCCATGATCAATTTCTTAATAAAGGTTCATTTATTGATCAAACTTATTTTTCACCATTTCACCCTAATGGAAAAATAAAAAAATATAAAAAAAGATCTAACCTCAGAAAGCCTGGCAATGGTATGATTATAAAGGCATTTAAAGATTGGGAAATACAAAAACGAAAATCTTTTTTAATTGGAGACAAACAGACAGATATTATTGCAGGTAGAAAATCTGGAATAAAAAGCTATTTAGTTGAAAATGATATATTCTTTCAAGTTAAGAAATTAACAAAATAGTCAAAATTTATAACTTTCATACTTTGACAACCCAAGTTTTTTATTATATTAAA
>Ga0181552_10003809_pt1 | contig 10687 bp, 6 predicted proteins | sample 011ome_18_FD_130583 | JGI IMG/M metagenome (GOLD analysis project Ga0181552, IMG submission 130583) | Coastal salt marsh microbial communities from the Groves Creek Marsh, Skidaway Island, Georgia - 011501BT metaG (megahit assembly) | ecosystem: Environmental > Aquatic > Marine > Intertidal zone...
CGTCCATCGCGCACTAAGCTGGCTCGATCGCTCCGAAATGGAAACTGAAGATTTTGACAGTAAATTTATTTTTCTATGGATTTCGTTTAATGCCGCCTATGCTCAGGAATTCGAAGGTGTTGAATCATTTACCCAACAAGAGCTGCTAGGTGGATTTATTGGACGTATTGTTTCAAATGACAAAAGAAAGTTGATCTACAATCTCCTGTGGCATCAGTTTTCAGGGCCTATTCGCACGTTGATCAACAATCAATATGTATTTCAACCTTACTGGGCTTACCTAAAAGGACAGCGCACGGAAACCGAGTGGAAGGAAAGCTTCCTAAAAGCGAAGCAAGCCGCCAATATTTGCTTGTCTGAAGATAACACCACGGTTTTGTTACAAATTGTTCTGTCTCGACTCTATGTCCTTCGAAATCAAATGTTGCACGGACTAGCCACATGGAATGGAAAAATTAATCGGGATCAACTGCGGGACGGAACTGCAATACTAGAGAGGCTCGTTCCAATCGTCATTGACCTGATGATGGACGACCCTCACAGAAACTGGGGCGACCATGCATACCCGGTAATATCTGACTGAACTTTAAAAAAATAAAAACGACTGAGCTTTGGTTAAACATGAGGCAGACGCTACGCAGATAGCGCCGACAATAGAGGAAATCAAGTGTTGCTCAACCAATACAACCGTGCCGCCACACAATTCCAATTACGAATACGGTATCTGTATGGCTGAGGCCATATTGACGCCTGAGTCACCGCATCTCCAGATCTACTCAAAGATGCGGTTTACGCCTTTCCCGACAACATTACTCAAAAACACTAATAATGATTGATTGATGTACACATTTGTACTATTTTGACAAATCTAGCCGAAATATTCTCGGTCTCCGTCAATATATGAAGAAAATCAATGAGTGGTGAAATCCTGACGATCAAAGAAGTTGCAGAATATCTAAAGGTCAACGAACGTACGGTATATCGCCTGGCTGCAGATAAAAAAATCCCGGCTTTTAAGGTGGGCGGAGCCTGGCGTTTTTTACGTTCAGAAATCGAACAGTGGATTAAGCAGCAATCAAATAAAGGGACTGAGGTGGATAGGCGTGATAACTAACCACCATGCAAAATATTATGCCCATGAGCTAACCAGACAGGCTGCTGGCGACGATATCGACCGTCTCTCAACGTCACTTTTCGATGCCCGCGTTGATCTCAATCCTCACCAGATTGAAGCCGCACTGTTTGCTTTAGGCTCACCTCTTTCCAAGGGTGTCGTTCTAGCCGATGAGGTGGGACTGGGCAAGACCATTGAGGCTGGACTTGTTCTTTGCCAGTACTGGGCTGAACGGAAGCGTAAACTGCTGATTATCTGCCCGGCATCGCTGCGCCGTCAGTGGGCGGCAGAGCTTTTAGAAAAATTCAATCTTCCAGCTGTTATTTTGGATGCAGCCAGTGTCCGCAAACAACGAAAGGAAGGGCTTTACAATCCCTTCGATCAAAACAAGGTCATTATCCTGTCATACCACTATGCCAGCCGAATGGAAGACCAGTTACGAGCTATTCCATGGAATCTGGTTGTATTTGACGAAGCCCATAAACTGCGAAATGCCCACCAAAAGAGCAACAAGATGGGGCAAACATTACGCCGGGCGCTGGATGGAAGACAAAAGCTACTGCTTACAGCAACACCGCTCCAGAACAGCCTGATGGAATTATATGGTTTGTCCACACTCATTGATGAGCACATCTTCGGCGACGACAAGGCATTCCGGAAGCAGTACTTAAATACAGGCGCTGACACTAGTGAGCTTCGAGAACGACTATCCGGTTTTATAAAGCGTACCCTGCGCAAACAGGTATTGGAATACGTTCGCTACACGGAACGACGTACTTTTACCCAGCCATTCACCCCCAGTGATGATGAACAGAGGCTTTATGATGCGCTTTCGGCGTTCATGCTCCGGGAGGAATCTTATGCCCTGCCAAAAAGCCAAAGGCACCTGACCACCCTGATTCTTCGCAAGTTACTGGCATCAAGCTCTTATGCGGTGACAGAAACACTGACACGGATTCGCAACCGGCTGGCTCTCTTGCGCGACCAGCAGCCCGTGACCGACGATTTCCTCGGAAACCTGATCGAAGAAGATGAGCTTGAAGAAGAATACCTGGAGGAACTGGATGACGCGGCCGACATTGAGACTGAAGGTGAATCAGTCATTGACCGTCAACAGATCGAACAAGAAATAGCAGAGCTGGAGCAGTACATTACCTGGGCGGAAGCCATCAAAGCCGACGGCAAGACGACACAACTTCTCACTGCGCTAGAAACTGGATTCAACGAAATGGAGAAAATGGGTGCCTCTCGCAAGGCCATCATCTTCACTGAATCCCGCCGTACACAAGAATACCTAAAAGCCTATCTGGAAAAAAACGGCTACAAGGGCAAACTGGTAACCTTTAACGGCACCAACAACGATCCTGATTTCACAGCCATCTATAAACAATGGCTGGAAGCCAACCAGGATAGCGACAAGATAACCGGCTCCCGGCCGGTAGACCGTCGCTCCGCCCTGATTGACCGCTTTCGGGATAGTGCTGAGATCATGGTTGCCACAGAGGCAGCAGCCGAAGGTGTCAATCTGCAGTTTTGCTCCATGGTTATCAATTATGACTTACCGTGGAATCCGCAACGCGTGGAACAGCGTATAGGTCGTTGCCACCGTTATGGTCAGAAACACGACGTAGTGGTAGTCAACTTCGTCAACACCCGCAATGAAGCTGATAAGCGAGTATTGGAACTGCTTTCTGACAAGTTCAATCTATTCAATGGTGTATTTGGCGCATCAGACGATGTGCTAGGCCGAATCGAAAGTGGTATCGACTTTGAAAAGCGCATTCTGAATATCTATCAGAGTTGCCGTTCACCAGAAGAAATACAAAGTGCATTTGAAGTCTTACAGAAGGAACTGGAAGCCGATATTTCGGAACGTCTGGATGATACACGTCAGCTGCTGATTGAACACTTTGATGAAAATATCCACGACCTGCTCAAGATTCAACTTGATCAGGCGCAACAGCGTCTGGACAAGGTAGGACGCCTGTTCTGGGACATTACTCGCCATGTACTGAACGGACAGGCTCGTTTTGATGACGAGAAGCATGACTTTGTACTTGCGCAGGCTCCAACTAATAACGTTCATCCTGGTCACTACCAGCTCATTCGCAAGGGACTTGCTGATGAAGAGATCAGCGCTGAGCATCTGTACCGTCTGACACATCCTCTGGGCGAATATGTGCTAGACAAAGCCCGATGTGAAGAAACCCCAGCAGTGGAAATTCGGTTCGATATTTCCAGCCATCCAGGCAAGATTTCAGTTGTCGAATCCTTGAAAGGACAATCCGGTTGGATCTGTCTTGACCTGCTGACTGTCGATTCATTTCAGCGGGAAGAGCATCTGGTGTTCACTGGCCTACTCTCAGATGACTCACCACTCGATCAGGAAACATGCGAGAAACTCTTTTCCTGCCAGGCTGCATCGGAACCAGTACAACTGAAAACGCAAGCGCCTCTGGTGCTAAATGCCAATGCAGAGCGTCACTTGCAGGCTGTTATCAGCCGTAATCTCGAAGCCAATAACCGTTTCTTTCAGGCAGAGCGGGAAAAACTGGAGAAATGGGCTGATGACAAAATACTTGCTGCCGAACAAGCCTTACAAGATACCAAAGCCAAGATTCGCGGCCTGAAACGGGAATCCAGGCAGGCGGAAACCGTGGAGCAACAACACGATGCCCAAAGACAAATACGGGACTTGGAGCGATTGCAACGCCGTCAGCGCCAACAGATATTTGATGTTGAAGACGAGATCGTCGAAAAGCGCGATGAATTAATTGACGCTTTAGAGCAAAGACTGAAGCAGAGCACGGATACAGCAAGACTGTTCACCATCCGGTGGCAAGTTGTCTGACCGTGTATCTGATAAATAACGATAGGAAAAAGCATGAGCGAAGTATACAAAAAGCTGATTAAAACCCTGCAAACCATCTTTGAGATGGATAAGGCAGATTTGGACTTTGGTATCTACCGAATCATCAATCAAAAAAGTGATGAGATTAATCAGTTCCTGGAAAATGACTTGTTACCTCAAGTCACAGAAGCCTTCGCAGATTTTACAGCGGGTGGAAAAACAGAAGTAGAGGCTGAGCTGCAACAGCTCATTAAAACGCTCACTGATGCTGGCATGGATCCGGAACAGTCACCAAAAGTGAGAGAGCTCCAGGAAAAGATGAAATCATCCGTAGACATCACAGCAGTGGAAAATGATGTCTACTCTCACCTGCACACTTTCTTCAGCCGCTATTACGACAAAGGTGATTTCATCTCTCAACGCCGTTACAAGTCCGATGCTTATGCCATTCCCTATGAAGGGGAAGAAGTCAAACTCTACTGGGCCAACCAGGACCAGTATTACATCAAGTCATCTGAACACCTGCGCGATTATGCCTTTACTGTAGAGCAAGGTGACGAAAAAAGTGTACGCATCCATCTCGTGGAAGCTGACACAGAAAAAGACAACATCAAAGCCAAAAGCGATGAAGAACGGCGCTTTGTCCTGGATAGTGATAACCCATTAGCTGTTACCGATGGTGAATTGACTATCCGCTTTCAATACATACTGGTTGGGCAAAAGAAACAGGAAAAACTGAACAGCGATGCCGTTAAAACCATATTCGAGCAGGAAGGCTTAGATGAGTGGCTCGATCTGCTGAAACAAAAAGCACCCACTGAAAAGAATCCGGATCGCACCCTTTTGGAAAAACACCTGAACGACTATACCGCCAGAAACACCTTTGACTATTTTATCCATAAGGATCTCGGTGGTTTCCTGCGCCGCGAATTGGACTTCTACATCAAGAACGAAGTCTTTCATCTGGACGACATTGACGATGCTGCCTTCGAAGTCACCGATCAACATCTGCGCAAGATAAAAGTAATACGCACTATTGCCCATAAACTGATCCGTATGCTGGCACAACTGGAAAATTTCCAGAAAAAACTGTGGCTCAAGAAGAAGTTTGTGGTGGAAGCAAACTACTGCATTACGCTAGACCGGGTGCCGGTTGAAATGTATGGAAAGATTGTTGGCTGTTCAGAGCAGCATACTGAATGGCTAGGGCTAGGGTTCACCACAGAGGATACGGAGATCACAGATGATTATTTGGAAGAGAATCCATATCTGATTTTGGATACGAAGTTTTTTGATGATGAATTCAAAACAGAGTTGTTGGCCTCTATTGAGAACCTTGATGAGCAATGTGATGGATTGCTCATTAACTCTGACAACTATCAAGCATTAAACAACATTCAAGATAGGTATCGCGATCAAATACAGTGCGTTTATATAGATCCTCCATACAACACTTCCGAAAATGCTTTTCTATACAAAAATAATTACAAACACTCATCTTGGCTATCAATGATGGCGAACAGAGTATTAGTAACACCAAGCTTGATGAAGTCATCCGGCGTCTTTTTGGGTGCCATTGATGATACAGAATATTCAGGATTTAAGGCTTTATTGTCTGATATTTTTGGTGGAGATAATTACGCTGGAACTGTTGCGGCTGAGGTAAATCCAGCAGGCCAAAATATAAGGCCAAACGTTCCTGCTCGAAGCCATGATTATTTCCATATTTTCGCAAAAAATATCGAAAAGATAGACATGATACTAAGAGGACTTAGTCCAGAGGAAATTAAGCAATATAAAGAAATGGATGATGATGGAAGATTCTATTGGGACAACTTACGTCGAAGGGGTGGCAATTCGCGACCAACAGACCGGCCTAAACAATGGTTTCCTCTCTACATTACGTCAGGAAGTGTTCGTGTCCCAGATATGACATGGGATGAGACAACGAAAAAATGGTTGATAAATGATACACCTGATGCAGGAGAGACGGAAACATGGCCAATTGACCCCCAGAGGGAAAAACGCATATGGCGTGTAAATCCAGATGGAGCAAAACGTGGTATAGAAAATTTAGAGATTTCAGTTATTGAAAAAGCAGGAAGGCTTGAAGTATCTAAAAAATCTAGAGAACCAGAAGGAAAAAAGCCAAAAACATTATGGAATGATTCTAGATACTCAGCAACAACTCATGGATCAAAATTGCTGAAGAATATTTTTGGCCCGGGTGTCCATTTCAGTTATCCAAAGTCCATTCACTTGACCACAGATGCTATCCGTAACTGGGCTGATAAATCTTCGACGGTATTAGATTATTTTGCTGGGTCAGGCACAACTGGCCATGCAGTTATCAACCTCAACCGTGAGGATAATGGCAGTCGCAAGTATATTCTTGCAGAAATGGGTGATTACTTCACTTCCACATTAAAGCCGCGCATCGAAAAGATTATATTTTCTGAATCATGGGATTATGGGAAACCAGCCGCGCCAGAAACAGGCATCAGCCACTGCTTTAAATACCTTCGCCTGGAATCCTACGAAGACGCACTAAATAATCTCGTCTTCAAAGACCGTTCAAAGCAGCAAAAACACCTACTTGAAGCACGCGCTGAGCTACTAGAAGACTATATGCTTGGTTATTTGCAGGATGCCGCAACCACCGAGAGTGGCTCCCTACTCAATATCGAGCAATTTGAAGACCCTTTAAACTACAAACTCAATATCGCCACCGGTAGTGTCGGCGCGACCAGCCCTACTCGCATCGACCTGGTCGAAACCTTCAATTATTTACTTGGCCTAACCGTCAAGCATATCGATACATTACGTGGTTTCAGAGTAGTCACTGGTAGCAACCCAAAAGACGAGACCGTACTCGTTATTTGGCGCAATGTGAAAGAACAGGATAATGCGGCATTGGAAGATTTTCTGGACAAGTCCGGCTACAACCCCAAGGACACCGAATGCGACCATATCTATGTCAATGGCGACCATACGCTGGAAGATCCACATTCGAAGGTCAAGATGATCGAGATTGAATTCAAACGCTTGATGTTTGATGTACAGGATGCGTGAGGAGTAGGCAGCTATGGCAAGATTTGAAGACAAGCTGGTACTTAGCCGCTGGATATTGGAACAGTTTGGCACCGACAAACTGGAGGCCATGAGCAATACTTTATCTGCTGATCACCTTATCGGATTCGATGAGGAAAACAGTAGTAAGTATGTCCATGAACTCATTACTGGATACCGGAAGAGAGCCGACCAGTTACCAATGATCAGTTGAGATTCTACGACGATAACATCGTCCGTCACTGGAAGCGGATCACAGAGAAACGCAATCACGGTGGCAGTACACTTTTTCCGCTCTACTTCCAGTACCTGTCCCTATTGTTCACTGAACATTACCTAAACCGTTATTTCGCAGACCGTTCTGCGCTGTGCGTCGACCTGAATCAGTTCCGAATACAGTTCAACCAGGACCTGCCCGAGCGCGAGCAGGTTGAACCTTTCAAGGAGAGTGATCTAAACAAGCTAGCGGTATGGATTGCCACCGGTGGCGGCAAGACGCTCATCATGCACGTGAACATTTTGCAGTTTGAGCACTACCTGAAAAAGGCAAGACGTGACAGGGAATTCAACAGAACGATATTACTAACTCCCAATGAAGGGCTGTCATTACAGCATAAAGAAGAACTTGATCTGTCTGATATCGAAGCCGATCTTTTCGTTAAAGATGGAGGCAGCCTACTTACGGGCGCAGCTGTCGAGATTATCGATATACATAAGCTCAAGGAAAAAAGCGGCGAGAAAACCATTGCCGTTGAGTCCTTCGAGTCCAACAACCTGGTACTGGTAGATGAAGGGCACCGGGGTGCTGGCGGCGTGGACTGGATGAGCAAACGTAACCAGCTCTGTGAGAACGGCTTTTCATTCGAATATTCTGCCACCTTTGGACAGGCCATCAAGGCAGCCAGTGGGAGTGATCTTGCTCCCACGGTGGAACGTTCACCAAGTGCGAAATATCGTCTTAGCCAACAATACAGTCGCTGCATTCTGTTTGACTATTCCTACAAGTTCTTTCACGGCGATGGCTATGGAAAAGACCATTACATTCTCAATCTGAGCCATGTTTGGACGCCTGAACAAACACAACTGTATCTAACTGGATGTATTCTCGCGTTCTATCAGCAGAAACGGTTTTACAAAGACAAGCAAGGAGATATTGTTCAATACCTTCTTGCTGATCCGTTATGGATATTTGTTGGTGGAAAAGTGACCGCGAAAAATGAAGCTAACGCGGAAACAGTGTCTGATATTCAGGCAATTTTGCACTTCATCTCTCGTTTTGTTGGCAATAATTCGGGTGAATCAGTCAAATTTCTGGAACTGTTATTAAACAGCCAAGATGATCTGCGTGACGAGGCTGGTCGAGCGATTTTCGGTAAAGCCTTCCCTCACTTGCAGAATCATTGGGCAACAGATCAAGCTACTGCACTGTTTCAGGATGTTTTAAGTACGATTTTTCATGCTACAGCCAGTAGCAGTCTGCATGTGGTTCACTTGAAAGGCAGTGGTGGCGAGATAGGTCTTCGTGTCGGTGAAAATGATTGGTTTGGCCTGATAAACGTAGGCGATGCAGCAAAATTGATCAAACTCTGTGAAGAAGCTGCTAACGACAACATGGTAGTCACTAACCAGGCATTTTCATCATCCCTTTTCAAAGGAATCAATAAAAAAGGTTCAACTATCAACCTGCTACTGGGTGCTAAGAAGTTTACGGAAGGCTGGAGCTCATGGCGAGTCAGCACGATGGGCCTAATGAATGTTGGTCGTTCAGAAGGCTCTGAAATTATCCAGTTATTTGGTCGCGGCGTTCGCCTTAAGGGATACGGTTTTTCATTGAAGCGCAGCAACCATATTCCAGGTATTAAGCATCCAGAAAACATTACGCTTTTGGAAACGCTCAATGTTTTCGGTATTCGCTCTGATTACATGAAGGAGTTTGAGGAATATCTGGAAGCTGAAGGTGTTGGTGAAGAGACAACAGAAATTGTCATGCTTCCTGTGATCAAGCGTCTAACAAGAGATGACCTGAAATTGATTCGCCCCAAACAGGCTCTTGCGCCTTTCAAACAAGCTGAACGACCATCTTTGGATAGACCACCATCAGAAATGACGGGAAGAGTAACGCTAAATTGGTACCCAAAAATACAGGCCAAACGATCGACTGGCGTGACAGCAGCATCAGCAGACAATCAACTCAATGAAGGTCACCTTCAAGGCCGCCATCTAGCCTTCTTAAACTTTGAAGAAATCTATTTTGAACTAGCACAGTATAAGAATGAAAAAGCTTGGTATAACCTTCAACTCGACAGACAGACGATATCGGATTTATTGACAGATCCTGGCTGGTATCGCCTTTACATCCCACAAGACATGCTGGATGTTCGCGATTATGAACGCATTCTAATCTGGCAGGAGATTGCCATTGCTCTACTCAAGAAATATGCGGAACGTTACTACGCTTTCCGCAAGAATGAGTATGAAGGGCCATATCTTGAATACTATGAAGTCCGTGAAACCGACGATAATTTTGTCGATGAATACAAGGCGACAATAGACAGAAGCGAGGAACAGTGGATAACGAAGCTCAACGAATTAAAGGACAAACTGGCCGACAAAAGCTTTCGTGATTCATGGTCATTTGGCAACTTGAAGGCCTTCGATTTTTCACGGCACCTTTATCAGCCATTAATCTATTTCAGCAATAACGAGATATTAAAGATATCACCCGTACCACTTAACGCTGGCGAACATGACTTTGTTGAAGATTTGAAGGATTTCTATCTCAAATCAGCTGAATTCTTTGATGATAAAGAATTGTTCTTGCTTCGTAACCAGAGCAAAGGCAAGGGGGTAGGATTTTTTGAGGCTGGTAATTTCTATCCGGATTTTATCCTTTGGATCATACAGGACAGTAAACAATATGTTTGCTTCGTTGACCCGAAGGGACTATCTCGCATACATGGGTTTGATGACCCTAAAGTGCGCTTCCATAAAACAGTAAAAGATATCCAAAACAGACTCGGGGACCCGAACGTATTGCTGGAATCCTTTATTGTATCCAATACCCATAAAGCTGAAATTAGCTGGTGGAGCAAAGGTAGCGATCCAGAACAGGATTTTGCTAATAACCACGTACTCTTCCAGAAAGATGCGAAGGATAGCTATATTTCACGCCTTTTCAATACGTTGACTGGACAGGATGCTTAAAGTGGGGAGACATAGAAATAAATATAATACTGGCGGAGAGAGAGGGATTCGAACCCTCGGTACGTTTGCACGTACAACGGTTTTCGAGACCGCCACATTCAACCACTCTGCCACCTCTCCGGGACCGCGGATTTTACCAGTTTGAGTGATCTGCAGCATCAATTAAAAATTAGTATGACCGAGGCAAACCCAGAACTTTCTCAGCGATGTAACACATTATTAACTCACGGCTAACCGGCGCAATGCGAGCAATCATAATTTCTCGTAGATAGCGCTCCACATGATACTCCTTAGCGTAACCGAAGCCGCCATGGGTACGCACTGCACGATCGCACGCTTCATAAGCCGCATCGGCCGCTAAAAACTTGGCCGCATTTGCCTCTGCGCCACAAGGTTTTTGCTCATCATATAGTTTGGCTGCCTGCCACACCATAAGGTTCGCCGCCTCA
>Ga0181552_10003825_pt1 | contig 10664 bp, 8 predicted proteins | sample 011ome_18_FD_130583 | JGI IMG/M metagenome (GOLD analysis project Ga0181552, IMG submission 130583) | Coastal salt marsh microbial communities from the Groves Creek Marsh, Skidaway Island, Georgia - 011501BT metaG (megahit assembly) | ecosystem: Environmental > Aquatic > Marine > Intertidal zone...
CTCATAATAGGCCGCGGTTTCGCGTTCCTCGGTGATCACCGAGGCATCATAGGGCGACAAACCGTAATCATTGATCAGCCGGTCACGAATATCATCAGGCAATTCCGGCAAGGCTGCCGCAAGCTCATCAACTTCGGCCTGTGTCACCATCAGCGGCAACAGATCAGGATCCGGAAAATACCGATAATCATGCGCGTCTTCTTTGCTCCGCATGGTGCGGGTTGTGCCGCTGTTGGTATCAAATAATCGGGTTTCCTGATCAACCGTACCGCCATCCTCAATCAGCTCGATCTGGCGGGCCACCTCATAATCAATGGCCTGCTGAATAAAGCGCAGCGAATTCAGATTTTTGGTTTCGGTACGGGTGCCCAATGCGTCACCCGGGCGGCGCACCGATACATTCACATCGGCCCGCAACGAGCCCTCTTCCATATTGCCATCGCATGTGCCCAGATAGCGCAGAATAGACCGTAGCTTGCGTAAATAGGCGGCGGCCTCGGCGGCTGACCGCATATCCGGGCGCGAGACAATTTCCATCAACGCGACACCAGTTCGATTCAGATCGATATAGCTTTTGCTGGGGTGCTGGTCATGCATTGATTTGCCGGCATCCTGTTCCAGATGCAGCCGTTCAATGCCAATATCGCGGGTACGGCCATCGGCCAGCACAATACGCAAAACCCCCTCGCCGACAATCGGATGTTTGAACTGGCTGATCTGATAGCCTTGCGGCAAATCCGCGTAAAAATAATTTTTGCGGTCGAACACGCTTGTCAGATTGATCTGCGCTTTCAGACCCAGGCCTGTGCGAATGGCCTGATAAACACATTCACGATTAATCACGGGCAACATGCCCGGCATCGCCGCGTCAACCAACGATACATGTGCATTTGGCGCCGCCCCAAAGCTGGCCGATGCGCCGGAAAATAATTTCGCCTTGCTGGATACTTGTGCATGCACTTCAAGACCGATGACAACTTCCCAATCGCCGGTACGTCCGGTTACGAGCTGGCTCATTTTGCACCTCCTGCCCGCCGGGCCGGTGTTGCGGTAAAGCTGGCGGCTGCTTCCAGCACACCACCCACCCGGTACAAGCTGGCCTCATCATAGGGCCGTCCAAGCACCTGCAGGCCAAGCGGCAAGCCATCTGCATTCAGGCCAGCTGGCACCGACAGGCCGGGCAAGCCAGCCAAATTCGCCGGCACGGTAAATACATCATTCAGGAAATTCACCACCGGGTCATCGATTTTGCGTCCCACCGGAAAGGCCGCTGTCGGGGTGGCCGGTGTCAGCAACGCATCAACCGAGGCAAACGCCGTGTCAAAATCCTGCTTGATCAGCCGCCGCACTTTTTGCGCCTTCAGGTAATAGGCATCATAATAGCCAGCCGATAACACATAGGTGCCGACCAGAATCCGGCGCTGCACCTCTTCACCAAAGCCAACTGCCCGCGTTGCTTCATACATCTCGTCAAGCGATCCGGCCTCGACCCGCAACCCATAGCGCACACCATCATAGCGTGCCAGATTCGACGAGGCTTCCGCCGGCGCAATGATATAGTAGGTGGGCAACGCATATTTGGTATGCGGCAAAGACACATCAACCAGCTCGGCGCCGGCCTGACGCAGCCAATCCTGCCCCTGTTGCCACAGCGCGACAACATCACCGTCCATACCGTCCATCACATATTCGCGCGGCACCCCGATTTTCATGCCTTTGACACCCTGCCGCACCGCCGCCACAACATCCTGCAACGGCACATCGCTAGAGGTTGAATCCCGGGCATCATGGCTGGCCATGGCCTGCAGCATCAATGCGTTATCAGCCACATCACGGGTAATCGGGCCAGCCTGATCAAGCGATGATGCAAACGCCACAATGCCCCAGCGTGAACATCGGCCATAGGTCGGCTTCAACCCCACCACCCCACAAAATGCGGCTGGTTGACGGATTGATCCGCCGGTATCGGTACCGGTTGTCATCAATGCCGATCTGGCGGCCACAGCCGATGCCGACCCGCCTGACGAGCCACCCGGCACAAGATCGGTTTTATCGGCGCCCTGCCAGGGGCTGATCGCCGGGCCAAAGGCGCTGGTCTCATTTGCCGACCCCATGGCGAATTCATCACAGTTCAGCTTGCCTATCATCACCGCACCGGCGTCCCACAGATTGGCTGTTACGGTGCTCTCATATGGCGGGGTGAACCCGTCCAGAATGCGCGAACATGCGGTTGTCTGCACCCCGTTTGTGCAAAATAAATCTTTCACCCCAAGCGGCACACCTTCGAGCAGCCCAGCCTCGCCTTTGGCCAGACGGGCATCCGCTTTGGCAGCCATCGCCAGCGCATGATCCGGCGTCAGCAACACATAGTTATTGAGCGCCGCAGTCTCTTCGGCAGCTGCGATATAGGCGGTTGTCAGCTCGGTAGCAGAAATCGATTTTGCATCAAGCGCGGCGCGCGCCTCTACAGCGCTAAGATCAAGCAAATCAGACATTATTCAACAACCTTTGGAACCACAAAAAAGCCACTGGCACCTTCCGGCACATTGGCCAGCACCGTGTCAACACAATCGCCATCTGTCACCATGTCATTACGCATCGGCAAGGCATGCCCGGTAACACTGGCCAGCGGTTCGACATTATCGGTCGGCACTTCGTTCAATTCGGCAATCCAGTCAAGAATACCATTTAGTTCGCTTGCCACCGGCTGCAACCGGTCTTGCGGGACATTTAATCGTGCCAGACGTGCGATTTTGGCAACTGTGCTCTTGTCAACTGACATATCACTGTGCTTTTTGCTGTTATTGAAAAAATTTAATGGTGACTTATCACTCAGCATGACGATCTGCAAGCCAAACGATATAAAACATCATATTTCACCCATGCAAAAGCTGCTGGGGCTCGACATCGGCAAAAAAACCATCGGTTTGGCGCTGAGCGACGCCAGCCTTAAAATTGCGTCACCGGTAAAGATCCTGTATCGCACAAAATTCACCCCGGATATGAACAGCCTGCTGCAGTTGGCCGATCAGCAGAATGTCGGCGGATTGGTTCTGGGCTGGCCGGTCAATATGGATGGCAGCACCGGCCCAAGATGTGACTCAGTGCGTGATTTTGCGCATGCGCTGCTCAAAATCCGTGATCTACCCATTGTATTTCAGGACGAGCGCTTATCCACAAAAGCTGTGGAATCTGCGATGATTGCAGCCGATATGACGCGTGCCAAACGGGCCGAGCGCCGTGATGCGCTGGCGGCCTGCTGGATTTTGCAATCATTTCTGGATCATTTGCATGATAGCCATATCGTCGGCAATCAGACCAATGCCGGGGAATAAATAACGCCCTTGGCGGGAATAAATGCCCACTGGCGAGAATAAATGCCGTCGGAGAGCGCAAAATAACGCTAGACCGCTGGCAACAGTTCGGCTAATAGACTGGTTCCATGACAACGCCGACACCGAATGCGCATAAGGGCCAGAGCCCGGCAGAAGCTGTGCGTCTATCAAGCCGCCACCTGCTTGGCATTGAAGGTATGTCGCCGCTGGAAATTCGCGCGCTTCTGGATCGCGGCAATCATTTCGCCGATCACCCAACCGATGGCAACAGCGTCGCACTGCACGGCAAAACCATCGTCAATTTATTCTACGAAAACTCGACGCGCACCCGGACATCTTTTGAATTAGCCGCAAAACGGCTTGGCGGCTCGGTTCTCAATATCGCCGTCGCCGGGTCCTCGGTGAAAAAAGGCGAAACGCTGCTCGACACGGCGACAACACTGAATGCCATGCATCCGGATATTCTGGTTGTCCGTCACAATTGTTCAGGCGCCGCACGATTGCTCAGCCAGCATGTTGACGCAGCCGTGATCAATGCTGGCGATGGTCGGCATGAACATCCGACACAAGCGCTGCTTGACGCGCTGACGATCCAGCGGCGGATTGGCCGGATCGAAGGTCTGACCGTTGCGATTTGTGGTGATATCGCAAATAGCCGGGTGGCACGCTCAAATATTCATTTGCTCAGCACGCTTGGCGCAAAGATTCGCCTGGTGTGTCCGCCAACATTGCTGCCAGCCGATATCCAGCATATGGGGGTTGAGGTTTATACCGATATGGAAAGCGGCATCGCCGACGCTGATATCGTGATGATGCTACGCCTCCAGACTGAGCGCATGGCCGGCACCGAAACCCCGTCTCAGCGCGAATATTTCAACCTTTTCGGGCTGAACCAGGACAAGCTGAACCGGGCGGCGCCAAGAGCGCTGATCATGCATCCCGGGCCGATGAACCGTGGTGTCGAAATTGACTCGGCGATTGCCGATGATGTTGAAAAAAGCCTGATCCATATTCAGGTGGAGATGGGCGTTGCCGCCCGCATGGCCTGCCTCGAAGCGATTTCTCTGGGGGCCCTATGACTGTGACACGTTTCTACAATGCCCACATCATCGACCCGTCGCAGGCGATTGATGGCATTGGCTATCTGGACATAACCGACAGCCATATATCAGCAGTCAGCTTGGGGCAGCCAGCCACGGATGCGACATGCGACAAAAAAATTGACTGTAAACAGGCGGTTTTGGCGCCGGGCCTTGTTGATATGCGGGTGCAATCTGCCGATCCGGGTGCCGAGCATCTGGAATCGCTGGCAACCTTACTGGCCGCCGCCGCCAAAGGTGGCATCACCGCGCTGGCCTGTTTGCCAAACACCCGACCGGTGATTGACGAAGCAAGCGCGATTGATTCGTTATGTTTGCGCGCATCGCGTATCGGCGGCCCCCGCCTCTATGCCTATGGCGCCGCAACAAAAGGGCTGGAAGGCGCCGAAATGGCCGAGCTTGGCCTGATGGCAGAGGCCGGTGCTATTGGATTTACCAACGGCACAAGCGCCATTGCAAATAGTCTGACGATGCGCCGTCTGCTGGCCTATACCAGCATGCTTGACCGTCCCTTTATCCAGCATTGCGAAGATCCAGACCTTACCGAAAAAGGCGAGATGAATGAGGGGGAAACCTCGACACGGCTTGGCCTCATTGGCATGCCAGCCGAGGCCGAAGTGATCATTCTTGACCGTGACCTGCATCTGCTGCGCCGCACCGGTGGGCGCTACCATGTTGCGCATTTATCGACCCGCGCGGCGATTGATGCGGTGCGACGCGCCAAGGCTGAGGGGCTGGCGGTGACAGCCGATACGGCCCCGCCCTATTTCCTGTTAAACGAACTGGCTGTCAGCACCTATAATACGGCGTTTAAATTATCGCCACCATTGCGCAGCGAAGATGACCGGCTGGCAGTGGTCGAGGGACTGGCCGATGGCACGATTGACGCCATCGCGTCAGACCATATGCCGGTTGACCGCGATGCCAAAACCCAGCCATTTGGCCCGGCAGCGCCCGGTGCCTCTGGCGTTGATACTTTGTTGGCTCTTAGCTTGACGCTGGTGCATCAAAACCACATCACGCTGAGCCGCGCGATCGAACTGCTCAGCCTTGCGCCTTCGACCATTCTGGATATTGACGGCGGCACTCTTATGCCGGGCGCATCTGCCAATTTTATGCTGTTCCGGCCTGATAGCAGCTGGATTATTAAAGGCGCCGATTTTGCCTCGCATTCACGCATCACCCCGTTTGAGTCGCATCCGGTGCAAGGCGTCGTCGATATGACCTATATAAATGGTGAACAGATTTACCCAGTCACAGCTTTGGATTAATCCGGAACGCGTTATGATGACTGACCAGATTCTTTTATTTTCAGCCCTGAGCGTCGCTGCCTATCTGCTTGGCAGTGTGCCATTTGGCCTGATTTTTACCAAAATCTCTGGCCGTGGTGATATTCGCGGCATTGGCAGCGGCAATATCGGCGCCACCAATGTGTTGCGCACCGGCAGCCGTAAACTGGCCGGACTCACATTGATTTTTGACGCCGGTAAAGGCGCTGTCGCTGTGGCTGTTGCCGGTCATTTTGCCGGCAGCCAGATGGCCGCTGTTGCCGGCTTGCTGGTTGTTGCCGGTCACTGTTTTCCGATCTGGCTGAAATTTGTTGGTGGCAAAGGCGTCGCCACCAGCCTTGCGGTGTTTGCAACGCTGGATTTGCGGCTTGGCGGACTGTTTGTTCTGGTCTGGCTTGTCACCGCTTGGTTGTCGCGCTTTTCATCGCTTGCCGCGCTCTGCGCCGTGCTGGCGGTGACGACTGGTAGCTTTTTTCTGCTGGATGATGGCGTCACCCAGATCATCATTCTTCTGCTGAGCGCGCTTGTCTGGACCCGCCATCACGCCAATATCGGGCGACTGTTAAACGGCACCGAGACCAAAATTGGCGTAAAATAACTGGCGGTATGATAACTGGCCGTAAAATAATTGGCGGCGAAATTACCTTTACTGGCATAGCCGGTCTGAATTCAACTGCTTAACCGTTTGTTAACACGGCTTGTTTATAAAGTGTGCATGAACAAGTCGGAACAGATTGCCCGATTGCGGCTGATCAGAACACGCAATATCGGCCCGATGACCTATAGCCTGTTAATGCGTCGTTACGGGTCGGCAGAGGCCGCGATTGCCGCCATTCCGACGCTGGCACAACGCGGCGGCAGCAAAATTTCTCTGGCCAGCATCGCCAGTGTGACAGCCGAGCTTGAATCAATCGACGCCGCCGACGCGGTTCTGTTATGGCGTGACAGCGAATATTACCCGGAACGCCTTGCCCAATTTGATGATGCGCCGGCCTGTATCACAGCGCGTGGCAATCTGCATCTACTGACACAGCCAATGATTGCCATTGTCGGGGCGCGGAATGCCTCGATCAACGCCCAGCGTCATGCGCATAACATCGCCAGCGAACTCGGCAAACATGGCTATATCATTGTATCAGGCATGGCCCGCCGCATTGATGCTGCGGCGCATCGCGGGGCGCTGGACACCGGCACCATTGGCGTTATCGCTGGCGGTATCGATATTGTCTACCCACCGGAAAATGCAGATCTGTTTGAAGAGGTTGCATCACGCGGACTGCTGCTTGCAGAAATGCCGCCAGCGACAAAGCCAACGCCCAAACATTTTCCCATCCGCAACCGGGTGATTGCCAGTCTGGCCGTTGGTGTTGTGGTTGCCGAAGCGGCGCACCGGTCAGGCTCGCTGATCACCGCCAGAGAAGCCGCAACCCGGGGCAGCGATGTGATGGCGGTACCCGGATCACCGCTTGACCCCCGTTCAGATGGCGGTAACCGGCTGATCCGTGACGGCGCCACATTGGTGCAAAATGTGGCGGATGTGATCGAATGTGTGAGTCGCCAGCCGGCGGTCAGAATACCACCCGCACAATTTGAATGGACAGACAGCATGCGCCAGACAATTGACCAAACAGCGGTTGATCGCTGCCGCCAAAAACTGGCGCAGGATTTGTCGCTCGACCCGGTCGATATTGATGAATTAATCAGCTGGTGCGAGATGCCCGCACCGGTTGTCTGGGCAGCTATTCTGGAATTGGAAATCGCCGGCATCGTGACCCGGCATTATGGCAATCGCGTCGCCCGTATTGCGCAGCAATCAGCAGATAAATAATCAAAAAATCGCCAGACGTTTTGACAAGAAGTTTTGACAAAAAGCTTTTTTAGCTTTATCGCAGTCGGTTCATTCATGTATAGGACAGGCCATGAAAGTCGTTGTTGTTGAGTCGCCGGCCAAAGCTAAAACGATCAACCGTTACCTTGGTGATGATTTTAAGGTGTTGGCATCATATGGCCATGTGTGCGACCTGCCCAGCAAAGATGGGTCAGTTCTGCCCGACAATGATTTTGAGATGAAATGGCAGGTTTCGACCGGATCAGAGAAACATCTCAAAGACATTATTTCAGCGCTGAAAGGCGCCGATAAGCTGATTTTGGCAACTGACCCGGACCGTGAGGGTGAGGCCATTAGCTGGCATGTTCTGGAACAGCTGAAAACAAAAAAACTGGTCGATGGCCTGCCGGTCGAACGGGTGGTGTTCAACGAAGTGACCAAATCCGCAATTCTGCAGGCAATGGAGCAGCCGCGCCAGCTTGATGAAGAGTTGATCAATGCTTATCGGGCGCGTCGGGCGCTTGATTATCTTGTTGGGTTCTCCATCTCACCGGTATTGTGGCGCAAACTGCCCGGGTCAAAATCGGCCGGGCGCGTTCAGTCGGTGGCACTGCGCCTTGTATGCGAACGCGAAGCCGAAATCGAGGCCTTTCAATCACAGGAATATTGGAGCATCGAGGCCGAACTCAGCAAATCTGACGGGCGCCAATTTACCGCGCGGCTGACCCAGCTTGACGGACAAAAACTCGACAGGCTCGATGTGAAAACCGAAGCCGAAGCACAGGCAGCTGTTGACAAAATTCTGACGTCAGAGCTGTCGGTCTCGGCGGTAGAAACGAAACGCGTCAAGCGCAACCCGCAACCGCCTTTCACCACATCAACATTACAGCAAGAAGCCTCACGCAAGCTTGGGTTCTCTGCCAGCCGGACAATGCAGATTGCGCAAAAACTCTATGAGGGCATCAATATCGGCAGCGAAACAACCGGTTTGATCACCTATATGCGAACCGATGGGGTGCAGCTTGGCGCTGAGGCGATTGGCACCATCAGAGACGATATTGGCAGCCGCTTCGGCGCCCGCTATGTGCCGGAAAAGCCGCGGGTATACAAAACCAAAGCGGCAAATGCACAAGAAGCGCATGAGGCCATCCGGCCCACTGCGATTGAGCGTGATCCAAAAGCCATGCAAGCCTATTTAGACCATGATCAGTTCCGGCTGTATGAGCTGATCTGGAAGCGCACAATCGCCAGCCAGATGCAATCTGCCGAACTTGACCAGACGGGCGTTGATATTACCAATCAGTCCGGCGATGCGGTGTTGCGGGCGAATGGTCAGGTCATGGTGTTTGACGGGTTTTTGTCGGTGTATCGAGAGAGCGTTGATGACAGCAGCGAAGCCGATAGCGGCGATGATTCGGGCAAATTACTGCCGGAGATGACCGAGGGTGAGTCCCTTGCCACCGGCGCTGTCACACCGGAACAGCATTTCACCCAGCCACCACCGCGCTTTACCGATGCCAGCCTTGTCAAACGTATGGAGGAGCTTGGCATCGGGCGGCCATCAACCTATGCGTCGATCATTCAGGTGCTGCAACAACGTAATTATGTGATCAAAGATAAAGGGCGTTTTATTCCGGAAGACCGTGGCCGCCTTGTATCGACATTTCTTGGCAATTTCTTTGACCGGTATGTTGAGTATGATTTTACCGCTCGTCTGGAAACCCAGCTCGATGATGTATCGGCCGGCAAACTGGACTGGAAACAGTTACTGGCAGCGTTCTGGCGTGACTTTAAAGCGGCCATCGATGGCACCAAAGATCTCACCATAACCAATGTTCTTGACGTTCTTGATGAAGAACTGGGGCCGCATTTTTTCAACGCCGATGACAATGGCGCTTTGATCCGAACCTGCCCGAATTGTGCGAATGGGCGTCTCGGTCTGAAACTTGGTAAATTTGGTGCCTTTGTCGGTTGTTCAAATTACCCGGAATGTAAATTCACCAGACAATTGTCAAATGCTGATGGCGATAGCGCCGGCGCTGCTGTGACCGACACCGAATTGGGTGTTGACCCGGCCACTGAACTGCCGGTGTTTTTGCGCAATGGCCCTTATGGCCCGTATGTGCAAATCGGCGATCCAGAGACGAAAAAGCCAAAACGCGCCTCGCTTCCAAAAGGGGCGGATGCCAGCCAGCTTGATCTGCAGGCGGCGCTTGGGCTGCTGGCATTGCCACGCGACATTGAAACACACCCGGAAACCGGCGATATGATTCAGGCCGGTATTGGCCGGTTTGGCCCCTATCTCAAATATCAGGGGCGCTATACCAGCCTGCCAAGCGAAGATGATGTATTGACCGTTGGCATCAACCGCGCCGTTGATCTGCTTGCCGAATCCGCAAAAAAAGCCGGACGATTGCTGGGCGACCATCCAAATGGTGGCCAGGTGCATGTCAAAGCCGGGCGTTTCGGCCCCTATGTTGAACATAATAAATTGCGCGCCACTCTGGGCAAAGCGCATGATATGGCCGATATCACACTGGAAACCGCTTTGGAACTGCTGGCCGCTAAATTAGCAAAAGGTGGCACCACAAAGAAAGCCGCCAGCAAAAAACCCGCCAGCAAAAAGTCAGCAACTAAAAAGACTGCCACCAAAAAGTCAGCCAGCAAAAAGGCGGCCAGCTAATTGCCGTCACGTGATGATAATGGCGGCGATGCTGCCCTGCCCGATGATGATACGCTGATTGACTATATTAACAGCTGTCCGCAGCCACCCCGGCCACGCGATATTGCCCGCGCCTTTAAACTTGATGCTGATTTACGGCCAGCTTTGCGACGGCGGCTGCGCGCGCTTGCCGAAACCGGAAAGCTCAATAACAACCGGCCAGAATCCGGGCAAAAGGCTGGCGCGTTACCCGAAATCAGCGTGCTGGAAATTTTGGGGTTTGATGATGATGGCAACGGTCAGGCACGTCCGGTCGATGATAACGCCCCAGCCGTCAGTGAAATCTGTGTCAGACTGAGCCGCCGTTCAGGCCGCGCGCCAGCCGTCGGACAGCAGATTCTGGCACGTCTGACACAGATTGGCCCGACGCAGTATGAGGCCGCAATCATC
>Ga0181552_10003831_pt1 | contig 10657 bp, 10 predicted proteins | sample 011ome_18_FD_130583 | JGI IMG/M metagenome (GOLD analysis project Ga0181552, IMG submission 130583) | Coastal salt marsh microbial communities from the Groves Creek Marsh, Skidaway Island, Georgia - 011501BT metaG (megahit assembly) | ecosystem: Environmental > Aquatic > Marine > Intertidal...
GAATTCTTGAGTTTAAAATACCTAAAATTAAAAAAATTATCGAAATTATAATGGACCATAAACGTAATTCACTACCCTTGATTAATGGATATAAAGCAACAATTAAAAAAAATATAAAAAAAACTATTCCAAAACTTCTATTAGTACTAATTTCAATTTCATTATTTAGCTTAGGATCCATATTATATATAATATTATATTTATATTTTTATTAAAAGTATTACAAGTGGTCAGAGTTATAATAAGTTAGTAAAAAATGATAGGTGATGAAATTTATAAATTTGCTAAAGAATTGTGGCCTTACAACAGAAGTATAACTGGTGATGGATTAAGAGATACTCTAACAATAATATCTAAACATTTGCCAGCACTAAAATAACAAATACATCTCTTTCCTGTGCAGTTCGTAAAGTCTTCCCGTTGGTTGACAAGAATATTATTTAAAAACGTAGTATTGATAAATATTTTAGAAACATGGCTTTATTGATGGAAACCAATTAAGAGTATATTGTTTTTTTTATAGGTTTAGCAATTTCAGATGTAAAAAAATATTTTGCATCTATAAACCTTTAAACCTATAATATTGAGGATTATGGTTTCATGGCAAAAATCATCAGGTAAAAAAAATCATAAAAGTTTAATTGAAAATAAATTAAAAACTTTATCAAAAAATTTTTTGTATACTAATTTAAAAAAACTTAGAATTAAAAAAACTGATACAATTTACCTTGGATTAGATTTAAAAAACTTTTATATTCCTTTTTTAAACTTGCTGAATAAAGATCCAAATCTTTTTGACAAAAATACATTAAATAAAATTTTTTATAAAAATTTAAAAGAATATTTTTTGCCAAATGGTACTGTTATTTTTCAAGCATTTACATGGTCATTTATTAAAAAAAAAAAATTCCATCCACGTTTTAACTCACCTGATATTGGTTCGTTTGAAAAATATGTTTTTAACAAACCTGGGGTAGCAAGAAGCTCTCATCCTACCAATTCTATTATTGTCTTTGGAAAAAATAAAAATTTTGTTTCAAAAAACCATGGATTGTACAGTTTTGGAGCCAATAGTCCTTATGAAAAATTTAAGGATCTTAATTTAAAATTTGTTAACATAGGTGTGCCGTTAGAAAATTCTTGTACCTACCTTCATCATTTAGAACATATAAATGGAACAAATCATAGGTTTAATAAATTAATTAATGGAAAAGTCTTTGTTAACAATAAATATTTAAGAAAAAACTTTTATATTTTAGTAAAATATAAAAATATAAGCACTGCTGTAGAAAGAAATGAAAAAAAATTTTTCAATTACTTGAGAAAAAAGAACAAATTAAAGTCACTTGAAGCTAATCAAGTATTATTTTCTGTTATCAATTGTGAAGATGTTTATAACAGTGGCCTAAGTTTTTTAAAAAATGACTCTTCTTATTTTATGAAGAAAACAATTTTTGTAAAATTTTCAGAAAAAATTAAGAAAATAAAAAAAAATTATTATATTTTTTAGCTATATTCATTATCAAGAAAAAATTCCTGAACCATTTGCTGTTTTTGTGATACTCTTACTATTTAATACTTAATAAAAAAAAATTTACATAGAATATCAAAGAATCAATAATGCCACTTCCCAAGTTATCTAATCATATATTTAAACTAATTAGTGTAAAATCAACTTTCCAAAAAAAGAAAATAATTAATTTTCATAAAACTTTAACTCGTCAAGATCTAATCGAAAATGAAAAATATCTTCAAATTTATAAAAATTTTCTGAGAAAGAATAATATGAGTATTGGCAGTGCAGTAGACTCATATATTGAAATGTGCACTGATATGTTTAGTTGTCATATTAAATTTCTAAGAACAGGTAAATATCCTGTTTATGATGTAAAAGAGGCAAAAAGAAGAGTTTACAACAACCACAAAAAAATGAAATCATATATGGTAGGGTTAGCTATCTCTCAATTTTTTTGGAAGACTCATTATAAAATGTTTAAGCATTTACAATTTTTTGTTAAAAATTCTAAGTCATTCAAAAGTTATTTGGAAATCGGTCCTGGTCATGGTTTGTTTTCATATTACTCATATGAAAATTTAAAAAATTTAAAAAACTTTCATATAATTGATATTAGTAAAACCTCCTTAAATCTCACTAAAATTTTTTTATCTTCTTTTTTTAAAAAAAAAGAAGTTAACATTAAATATATTCTCGGTGATTTTTTGAAAAAAAAGATAGATATGAAATATGATATTATAGTTTGTGGAGAAGTTTTAGAACATGTTTCAGATCCAATAAAATTTATGAAAAAAATTCATTATCATTTAAATAATAAAGGTAAGGTATTTATATCAACCTGTATAAATTGTCCTGCAATTGATCATGTTAATCAATGGTATAATATCGAAGAGATTAGAAAAATTTTCAAAAAATCAAAATTAAATTTATTAAACGATAAAGTTTTACCAGTTGAAAAAGTATCATATAATAAAGCTCTAAAAAATAAAATTACAGTAAACTATAGTGCCATTTTACAAAAACTATAATGAAAATTTTTATCGGTAAAGAAACAGTAATAAAGAAAAAAATTATTAAAAAAGATATAATTAATTTTTCAAAATTATCTGGAGATACAAATCCAATACACATCAATCAAAACTATGCAAAAAAAATGGGATTTGGTAAATTAGTTGCGCATGGTATGCTTACTGAGTCATTCATCTCATCAATTATTGGAAACAAACTACCAGGACCAGGCTCTCTTTGGGCTGAAAAACAAATTAAATTTTTAAAGATAGTTAGAGAGAACGATATAATAACTTTTAAATCGAAAATTACTGAAATACATGAAAAAAATAATTTAGCGATAATAGATATTAAGGCTTACAATCAATTTAAAGAGCTGGTTTTTGATAGTTTGAATAAAGTTATTTTATCTAAAGATATTAAAATAAAAGGATTAAAAAAAAATAATCAAATTTTTGTAAAGAAAAAATTAATTAAAGTAAAAAAAAAACTAGCAATAATTCTTGGTGCCTCTGGTGGAATAGGTACTGCTGTTACAAATAAGCTGCTTAAAAAAAAATTTCATGTGATAGCTTTATATAGATCAGATAATACAGAACTAAAAAAATTATCAAAGATTCATAAAAATTTGCATCTTCATAATTTAGATTTAAATAACAAGTCATCTATGATTAAATTTATCAAAATAATAAAAAAGAATTACCCAACTCATTTCATTAATTGTTACTCACCAAAGATATACCCAGTTCATTTTGAAAAGATCACTAATGAGGATTTTGATCATTATTTTGATAAATCTTTAAAAAATATTTTTCTTTTAATAAAAGAATGCGTTAAAAGATTCAAAATAATAGTTAGAGGAAATATAATAGATATAACAAGTGTTTTCATAAAATTACCAGAAATTAATTTTTTACCTTATATCACCTTCAAGGGATCGATGACAGCTTTGATAAAATCTTTATCAGTTGAATTAGCTGCCCACAACATCAGAGCAAATTCAGTTATGGCAGGTGTTACTGACACTCAACAAATCTCTGATATGTCAAAAAAACAAAAACTTCTTATAGCTGCAAAAACACCTTTACAAAGAATTGCCATACCATCTGACATAGCAGACGCAGTATATTTTTTAACTTCAAAAGAGTCAAAATTCATTACTGGTTCTACGATAGATGTAAATGGAGGAATAATATAATTTATGGGTGATGACTTTTTAGAAATTATTTCTGATTCACAAAAATTAGAAAATAAAAAAAAAAATAAATCTATCAATATTAAAATATTTACGAATTCAATTATAAACCCTTTAGATAAAATAATTAAATATTTCTTGAATAAAAAAAGTGTCACAAGCTACATAGAGTATGCAAATTTTAATACAATTTTGCCTTCTAATAAAAAAGAAAAATTTCATATTGGATTAATTTTTTGGGAATGTGAAAATTTGTTCCCAAATGGATATAATGATTTAGAAAAAATTTCTCTTAAAGATTGTGATGAATTTATTGACAGTTTTATTAGAAATTTTGAATATTTTCTCAAAGACTTATCAAAATTTGATTATTTAATTGTAAAAAAGTTAAGTGGAATAAATTATTTTTCTAATAATTTTGAATTTAATTCTGCAAGATTAATTGCAGACAAAATTAATCGATATCTAGAAGAACAAAGTTTAAAGTTTAAAAATATTAAACTCTTTGATGATATAGATCTAATTTACAGTTATGGAACTAATTATTATGGAAGAAAGTTAAGAAATAATAAACTTCCTTATTATTCAACTGACGTGTTAGTAGAAATAGGGAATTCAATTAGTTCAATGATTCTAAGTCATTTTGGATTGGGAAAAAAAGTTTTAATTTTAGATTGTGATAAAACGATGTGGAATGGGATTATTGGTGAAGATGATAATAAAATTATTTTTTCAACTAAAGACAAGTATAAAGATTATTTTTTATACGCTAATAAAATTTTTGAAAGACTTAAAAATAAAGGAGTTTTGTTGGCAATATGTTCAAAAAATAACTTCGAAGATGTAGAAAATTTTTTCAAAAAAAAATCAAAAGAATTAGTTAATTTTGATGAATTTGTCATAAAAAAAATTAATTGGGAATTAAAATCTAAAAATATTTTGGAAATATCAAATGAATTAAATTTAGCTACAAGCTCATTTATTTTTTTAGATGACTCAATTCATGAATTGAACGAGGTAAAGACTGCAATAAAAGATATTGATTGTTATTTAGTCCCTAGTGATCTGGATAAATATAAAAATACATTATTAAATATTGATAAAATTTTTTCTTATTCTCTATTTAAGACTGGAGAAGATACAAATAGAACGAAACTTTATCAACAAGAAGCAAAAAGAAATAAAATAAAGACAAACTATTCTTATGAAGAGTATTTAAAAAATCTCTCTTTAAAGATGTTTTTTTCTAATGGAAAAAATTTTGAGCTCAAAAGATTAGCGCAAATGACACAAAAAACGAATCAATTTAACTTAACAGTTTTAAGACAATCTGAGGATCAGCTTAAAAAAAAAATATTCTCAAAAGGATACTTAATTTATGCTTTTTCTCTTAAAGATAAATTTGGAGATTATGGAACAGTAGGACTTTGCCAAATAAAAAAACTAAATGATACATCGGTGTTAATTGAAAATCTGTTAATGAGTTGTAGAGTAATGGGAAGAAATGCAGAACAGTCTTTTTTAAACGAAATTGTTAAAATTTTAAAAAAAAAAAAATTTATTGATATTTATGGTCTTTTTTCAAAAGGACAAAAAAATAAAATAGTAGAAAAATTTTATGAGGAAAACGGATTTATAAAAGTTAAAGAAAAGAAAAAGTTTAAATATGGGGGAAATTTATTTGTTTTTAAAAGTAACAATGTTATAGATAAATTGAGATTGATTAAAATTAACCATGGATAAAAAATTAAAAAAAATTTTTTCAAAAATTATTGGAATAAAAGAGTCTTCAATTAAGCCAAGCACTTCACCTAAAAATACAAAAAAATGGGATTCTTTAGCACATATGAATCTTATTATGGCTTTAGAAAATGAGTTGAAAATAAAATTTACTGATAATGAAATTACAGAAATGCTTACCTTTGAACTTGTAAAGGAAATTATTATCAATAAAAAAGGTGTAAAATATAAAGATTAATGGAAAATTTTAATAATTTATCTCTAGCATCAACTTTAAGAGGCTTATATGCAACTCCAATTATTTGTGAATTAAGTAAAAAAAAAGTCTTTGAGAGAAATTCAAAAAAAATTAATCTAAAAGCCTTAAAAAAAATCAAAAATAAATTCATACTTAACTTGTGCTTAGATTATTTGGAGCAAATAAAAATTACTGAAAAAAAAAATTTATCCTGGTTTCTTACTGATTACGGTTTTGAAATATTTAAAAGATCAAATTCTTTTTTTGTGCCACACTCTTATAGAGAGATAATATTAAATCTTGGGAACATTTTAATCGGAAAAAAAAAAATAAATAATTGTAATGTTGATAGATATGAAAATATTTTAGGAAGCGGCTTGACCCATTTAAGGTATTTTTATCAACCATTGAATTATTGCAATTTAAAAATAAATTATGATACGCTTATTGACCTTGGGTGTGGAGATGGGCACTTTATTAATTTAGCTTTAGATTACAAAAAAAATCTTAAAATCGTTGGAATAGATTTATCATCGGACTCTGTTCAAACATGTAAAAAAAATATTAAAAAACACGTAAAAAATAAAAATTTGAAAGTTTTTAAATGTGATATTTCAAAAATTTCAAAATGGAAAAAAAAAGGAAATTCAATTATCCAAAAATCTAATTCTTTAATATCTATGTGGTTTATGCTTCATGAAATTTCAAATCATAAAGTTTCTAAAGTTAAAAATTTTTTAAAAACACTCCATAAAAATTTCCCTAATAGCAATCTTCTCATTGGAGAAATAATTAAGCATGATCAAAAAACATTAAGTGAAATATATAAAAAGAGCCTAATGCCAGAATATCTTTTTTTTCATAAAGTTTCTGGTCAAGGAATATTGTCGTGGAAAGATTATAAATCTTTATTAGTTGACTGTCCTTATCGATTAGAATATGAGTGGAAATTTGATGATGATAATAGTTTTAAAATCCCTTCAGCATTTGTTTGGGTGTTAAAACCAAAGAAAGTTTAATATGGACATAACAAAAATTTTTGAAAAAATTATAAAAAAACTTAAGTCAGAAAATAGCTTACCAAAAAATCTAAAAGTAAATGATAAAACATTGCTCACAGGACCAAATTCTCCTTTTGACTCAGTTGCTTTTGTTCAATTTTCAAGTCATGTAGAATTTGAACTTTCTCAAGCAAATAAAAAAAATTTTTCTATTATGATTTTTAAAATTCCTGAAATTAAAAATAATAAACCTCTGACCATTGGTGGTCTAAAAAAATATCTAAAAGGTAAAATATAAATTTATAAAAAATTTCATGTTTGATTAAGTTTGTGTCAAAAATTATTTGTATAACAGGTTCAAGTGGGGGAATTGCAAAAGAAATTCAAACAAAATTACTCCAAAATGATAATATTAAAGTTTATGGGTGTTCAAGAAAAAAATTTAGTTTTAAACATAAAAATTACTATCACAGAACACTCGATGCTTCAGATCAAAAATCTGTAAGTAAATGGTTTAGGGAGATTTTTACTAAAGAAAAAAAAATCGATATTTTGATTTGTTTAGCTGGGTCTACAAAAGGTGGTAATTTAGTTTTTAATCTTAAAAATGATGAGGAGTTTAAATTAAATCTTAATGATGCACTAAAATCAACTATAGTGTGCAATAGAGAAGTTATAAAATATTTTATTAAAAATCAAAGTGGTTCAATTATAAATTTTTCATCTATAGCTAGCAAAAAAAACCTTATTGGATCTTCCATATATTCATCAGCAAAATCTGCGGTAACTACTTTCACAAAAATATTAGCGAAAGAAAATATTAAATTTAAGATAAATGCAAATATTATAATTCCTATGCTTATTGAAAATGCTGATACAAAAAAAAGATCGAAAAAATGGAAAAATTCAATTTTATCTTTACAAGATACTGTAGACGATACAAATATTGATACAATTGTTGATTTGATATTATTTTTAAATAAAAAAAATAACTACTTGATCACAGGACAAGAGATTTCTATAGGAACAGTAATATGATTTATCCAGGAATTATTGGAACAGGTTTTTACGTTCCAAAAAATAAAATGGACAACGCTCGACTTTCAAAAATAAATAAAGTTCCAACTAAAGAAATTTATGAAAAAACTGGAATTAAAGAAAGAAGAATTGCTGATAAAAATGAATCAGCATCTGATATGGGTTTTAAAGCCTCTATTAAGGCAATCAAATCATCAAATGTTAATTTAAAAGATATTGATCAAGTAATTTGTGCAACATTTAGTGGGGATTATGTTTACCCTGCTTTGGCTTGTAAGATTTCACAAAAATTGAACCTAAAACAACCTGGATGTTTTGACATTATGGCAAACTGCACAGGGTTTCAAACAGCCTTAAATATTGCTTTTAACAACTTAAAAAACTCAAAAAATATAAAAAATATTTTAGTTTGTGGTGTTGCAATGCAATCAAGGTATATTAATTGGAAAGATCCTAATAGCTCAATATATTTTGGTGATGGTGCTTCAGCAGCAATAATTTCAGATGTTGGCAAGGGTTATGGACACCTTGGTTCATCAATAATCAGTAACACGAGCGTGTATGACTCAGTAAGAATGAGAGGAGGTGGATCCAGTTTTCCAAATTCTTTAAATATAAAAAAAAATTATAAACAATTTTATGAAATATCTGGTCTTGAAGTATGGAAACAAGTTGTAACTTTTCAGCCTAAAAACATTAAGATTGCTTTAAGAGAGGCAGGTTTGAGATTAAAGGATGTAGATTTTTTTATCTTTCATCAAGCCAATGGTAATTTGATTAAGTTTTTAATGAGTAGACTAGAATTACCAATGTCAAAAACACATTTAACTGTTAATAGATTTGGAAATACTGCTGATGCATCAATTGGAATCACTCTTGATGAAGCTTTAAGAAAAAAAAAAATAAAAAAAAACAATATTATTTTATTAAGTGGGGTTGGAGCAGGATTTGTATTTGGAACATCAATATTAAAATGGGCTTATTAGACAAGCATATATTAAAAAATTACTAAATTATGATAGAAATAAATATTTAAATAATATTGAAATAAAATATATCTTTTGGTCAAATTTTTAATAAGTTAATAAAAAATGATAGGCGATGAAATTTATAAATTTGCTAGAGAATTGTGGCCTTTCAACAGAAGTATAACTGGCGATGGGTTAAGAGATACACTACAAAAAATATCCCAACATCTACCTGCGCTAAAAATTCAATCAGTTCTTTCAGGTACAAAAGTATTTGATTGGACTGTGCCAAAGGAATGGAAAATAAAAGAAGCCTATATTATTACTCCTAAAGGAAAAAAAATTTGTGATTTTTCTAAAAATAATCTTCATCTAGTTGGATATAGTATTCCATTTAAAGGTGAAGTTACTTTTGATGAATTAAAAAAACATCTTTATACATTACCCAATCAACCTAATGCTATACCATATGTAACGAGCTATTATGAGCAAAGATGGGGATTTTGCCTCTCTCAAGAACAACTAGATAGCTTAGAAAAGGGTACTTATAAAGTTGTAATTGAGTCAGCTTTATTTGATGGTGAACTAAATTATGGAGAATTATTAATAAAAGGCAAAAGCGATAAAGAAATATTTTTAAGTACTTATATTTGTCACCCCTCAATGGCCAATAATGAGTTATCAGGTCCAACTGTTGTTACATTTATTTCAAAATGGCTACAAGAAATTCCAAAACCAAATTTTAGCTACCGTATAATTTTTATTCCTGAAACAATTGGTTCTATTACATATTTGAGTAGTAATTACAAAGAAATGAAGAAAAAAATATTTGCAGGTTTTAATGTATCTTGTGTCGGAGATAATAGGGCTTATTCTTATTTGCCATCTAGAGATGGTAAAACAATAAGCGACTTAATTGCAAAACACGTACTTAAGTGGATTGATCCAAACTTCGTTGAATATAGCTGGCTCGACAGAGGAAGTGATGAAAGACAATATTGTGCACCTGGAATAGATTTACCAATTGCATCAATACTGAGAACAAAATACGGTTCATATTCTGAGTACCATACATCATTAGATAATTTAGAAAATGTTGTTACACCTGAGGGTCTTGAAGGTGGTTATTGGGCAATTAGAAAAGCTATTGAAGCGATCGAAAGAAATAAGAATTATAAAGCAAGCATTTTGTGTGAACCGCAAATGGGAAATAGAAATCTTTACCCAACTCTTTCTTTTAGAAATAGAAATAAAAAAGTTAATCTGATGATGAATTTTATTAGTTTTTGTGATGGTAAAAGTTCACTTCTAGAAATAGCAGATAAGTTAAACATACCAATTTGGGATTTATATAGTTTGATTGATGAATTATACAGTCATGACTTAATACATTCTGATGAATAATAATTCCAAAATTCTTTATAAGCATACTATAATTTATTGAATTTGAAAAATTTGAGTATTCTTATTGATACAAAAGGATGATTAAGGATTTCCCTATAAAATCTTATAATCTAAGAGTGTATTGCTCTTTTATCTACTGACAAAGCTGCTTCTTTAACTGCTTCAGAAAACGTTGGATGAGCATGACAAGTTCTAGCTATATCTTCTGCACTTGCACCAAATTCCATTGCAACCCCAATTTCTGCAATTAATTCTCCTGCATGAGGTCCAATAATATGGGCACCTAAAACTTTATCTGTAATTTCATCTGCTAAAATTTTAACAAATCCTTCAGCATCATCTATGGCTTTTGCTCTAGAGTTTGCCATGAATGAAAACTTACCAATTTTATATTTTGTATTTAATTCTTTTAATTGTTCCTCAGTTTTACCTATAGACGCAACTTCAGGTGTTGTATAAACAACTCCAGGAATTGTATCATAATTAACGTGGCCTGATTGACCTACAATATTTTCTGCAACTGCAATTCCTTCATCTTCTGCTTTATGA
>Ga0181552_10003832_pt1 | contig 10650 bp, 8 predicted proteins | sample 011ome_18_FD_130583 | JGI IMG/M metagenome (GOLD analysis project Ga0181552, IMG submission 130583) | Coastal salt marsh microbial communities from the Groves Creek Marsh, Skidaway Island, Georgia - 011501BT metaG (megahit assembly) | ecosystem: Environmental > Aquatic > Marine > Intertidal zone...
CAAGGAGCATTTCGGTCAGAACCAGGAATAAAATATGGAACTAAGCTTGTTGGTGGCGTGACAACAAGTAAAGGTGGAACTTCTCACCTTGGTTTACCAGTATTTGATACTGTGCGTGAAGCAAAAGAAAAAACTGAGGCAAATGCTTCTGTAATTTATGTTCCACCTCCATTTGCTGCTGCAGCAATTATTGAGGCAATAGAAAGTGAGATAGAACTAATAATATGTATTACGGAAGGTATCCCCGTTATAGACATGATGAATGTCAAAGATAAATTGAAATCATCTAAGTCTCGCTTAATTGGCCCAAATTGCCCAGGTATTATTACACCTGATGAATGTAAAATTGGCATTATGCCTGCACATATTCATAAGAAGGGAAGTGTAGGAATTGTATCTCGATCAGGAACATTGACGTATGAAGCTGTTTTTCAAACAACCGTAGCAGGTATGGGGCAATCAACTTGTGTTGGGATTGGTGGCGACCCTATTAATGGGACAAATTTTATAGATTGTTTGGAACTATTTCTAAGTGATGATGAAACTGAATCCATAATTATGATTGGTGAAATTGGAGGTTCAGCCGAAGAAGAAGCAGCAGAATTTATAAAAAAACAGTCAATTAAGAAACCGATGGTTGGTTTTATCGCTGGGACATCAGCTCCTCCAGGTCGTCGTATGGGTCATGCGGGAGCAATCGTATCTGGTGGAAAGGGAGGAGCCGACGATAAAATAGAAGCAATGAAATCTGCTGGAATGCGTATTTCTAATTCTCCAGCCGCTTTGGGCTCAACTTTACTTGAAGTATTGAAAGGCTAATTCTATTATATAATTGAATTGAATGCCAAAAACTCCATCAAATCAAATTTTTGATAAAACTTCTTTTTTACATGGTGCAAATGCAACTTATGTAGAAGAAATGTTTAAGAAATTTTCCAATGATCCATCTTCAGTACCCAATGATTGGGGTATATTTTTTAAAAATATTAGAGATGATGGCCTAAACTCGAGCACATACACTGCTGATTGGGCAAATAATGATTTAAAGACTCAAAATGGTGATCTTGTTTCAGCTATTGATGGAAATTGGTCAGGTTTACCAGAAAAAATTATCAAAAAAAATATTTCTTATTCCGTTGATGAAATACAACAAGCAACTTTAGACTCAATTAGAGCTCTTAGATTAATACGTGCTTTTCGAATAAATGGTCATTTAATTGCAAATTTAGATCCGCTACAACTAAGTCAAAAAAACTATCATCCTGAATTAGACTATAAAAATTATGGATTTAATGAAAGTGATCTTGAGAAATCAATTTTTATTGATGGAAGTCTAGGGCTTGATAATTCAAAGCTAAAAGAAATAATAAAAATTTTACATGAAACATATTCCAGTTCAATAGGAGTTGAATTCTTACACATTCAAGATCCTGATCAAAAGCAATGGGTTCAAGAAAGAATTGAAGAGGTTCGAAATAAAACTCAGTTTACAGTTGCGGGTAAAAGGGCCATATATCGTCGACTTTTAGAGGCTGAAATGTTTGAAAATTATTTAGACAAGAAGTTTCTTGGAACAAAACGCTTCGGTCTTGTTGGTAGTGAGTCAACCATTCCTGGCATTGAGCAAATAATCAAACAAAGTTGTCTAGCTGGTGTTGAAGATGTTTATATTGGAACAGCCCATCGAGGAAGACTGACACTTTTGGCATCAGTTATGGAGGTTCCCTTAAGAGCTATTATGACAAAATTTCAAGGAGGATCTGATGATCCTAATGAAGTTTTAGGTTCTGGTGATGTTAAATATCATCTAGGTGTCTCAAGTGACAGAGAGTTTGATGGTAAAAAAATACATTTATCTCTAACACCAAACCCTTCTCATCTTGAAGCTGTGGATCCAGTCGTTATTGGTAAAGTTAGGGCTAAGCAGACGCTTACCAAAGATAAAAAAAATGAGAAAGTAATTGGTGTATTAATTCATGGAGACGCAGCTATAGCTGGACAGGGAGTTGTAGCTGAGACATTTGCTATGTCACAGTTAAGAGGTTTTAGAACTGGTGGCACCATACATTTTGTTATTAATAACCAAATTGGCTTTACAACAATGCCGCATTATGGAAGGTCAGCTCCTTACTGCACAGAAATAGCAAAAATTGTTCAAGCGCCAATTTTTCATGTCAATGGAGATGACCCTGAGGCAGTTGTTCATGTTTGCAGGCTTGCAGCAGAATTTAGAAATAAATTTAAAACAGATGTTATTGTAGATATGTTTTGTTATCGAAGAGCTGGTCATAACGAAATGGATTTACCTGAATTCACTCAACCATTAATGTATCAAAAAATTAAAGCCCACAAGTCAACTTTAAAAATCTATGAAAAAAAATTAATAGATGAAAAGATTCTTTCAACTGAAGACTCAAAAAAATTTACAGAAGAATATAAAAATTTTCTTGATTCTGAGCTTTCTCTTTCGAAGACCTATAAGTCAAACAAAGCTGATTGGCTTGAAGGCTCTTGGAAGGGTCTTTCAACTGCCTCCTTCGATGCTAGACGAGGGAAGACTGCTGTAGAAAAAAATGATCTGATATCTATATCAGTTGCAATTCATAAATTGCCTGAAGATTTTACAGCTCACAAAAGAATTAAGAAAATTTATAATGATAGATCTGTATCTATACTTAATGGTGAAGGAATTGATTGGGCAACAGCAGAAGCTCTAGCTTTTGGAACCTTGTTATCAGAGGGGTTTGGAGTCAGATTCTCTGGCCAAGATGTTGGTAGAGGAACATTTAGCCAGAGGCATGCTGTTCTTTATGATCAAATTAATGAAAAAAGATTTGTTCCTTTGAGGCATTTTCAGGAGCAACAAGGTCTTTTTGAAATAATTGATAGTTTTTTATCTGAGTATGGTGTTTTAGGATTTGAATATGGCTATTCCCAAGTTGATCCAAAAACATTAGTTTTATGGGAAGGTCAATTTGGAGATTTTGCAAACAATGCTCAAACTATTATTGACCAATTCATCACTACTGGTGAAAGAAAATGGCTAAGGATGTCAGGACTTACATTGTTGTTACCACATGGACATGAAGGACAAGGACCAGAGCATACTAGTGGGAGAGTTGAACGTTTTTTACAAATGTGCGCAGAAGATAATATACAAGTTGTTAACTGTACATCTCCTGGTAACTATTTTCATGCATTAAGAAGACAGTTACATAGAGATTTCAGGAAGCCTCTTATAATAATGACTCCTAAATCAACATTAAGACATAAAAAAAATACTTCAAAAATTGAAGATTTTATTAATGGCTCATCGTTTCATCGAGTAATGAATGATCAATTAGATGAGCCAAGTAAAGAAAAGATTAATAGAGTATTGCTTTGTTCAGGAAAAATTTATTTTGAGATTCATGATCAGATGGAGTCTATGGGACTTGAGAATATTGCAATTCTTCGATTAGACCAATTGTATCCTTTTCCTTATGATGCGCTTAAAGAAGAGTTAGAATGCTATAAAAATTGTGAAATTTTTTGGGTACAAGAAGAACCTTCAAATATGGGGGCTTATTTTTTTGTTAAAGAAAGAGTTGAGTCCGTAATGCGTTCTCTCGAAGCCAAAACAAAAGAATTGATTTTTATTGGCAGACGATCATCAGCTTCTCCTGCTACTGGAGTACAAGCTAGACATACTCAAAACCAAAAAAATATTATTGATCTGGCGCTCAAAGCCAATAAAAAAGAAATTTATGACAACAAAGACGGTGTTTCTCTATTAAAATATGAACTCCCAATTGAATAATAATTTTAAAGTGTTAAATAAGTTCTATGACCACTGAAATTAAAGTCCCTTCCCTTGGTGAAAGTGTTGTAGAAGCGACTGTTGCTAAGTGGTACAAAAATCTTGGGGACAATGTTTCAACAGATGAGCCTATAGTTGAACTTGAGACTGATAAGGTGACCCTAGAAGTTCCATCTCCTTGTAGTGGGCAATTAAAAACAATTTCCGTAAAAGAAGGTGAAACCGTTGAAGTTGGAGCATTACTTGGCCAAGTTGCTGAGGGAGCTGAAATAAATTCAGCAAGTGAGAAGCTAGTTGAAGACGAAATTCAAAATACTCAGGATGAGACAAAAGAAATTGTGCAGAATGAGAATAAAATCAATATTGATGAAATCGAAACACTAAATAATGATAATAAGAAAATAGTAACAAATATTGAAAAATTGTCTCCCTCTGTAAGAAAAATTGTTGCTGAGCAAAAAATTAATCTTTCAAATGTAGAGTCAAAAAGAAGTGATGGCAGAATTACTAAAGGGGATTTAATAAATACTATGAATGAACCTCAGTCTAAATTTGAAGTTGATGGATTGACCTCAGCCGATACTGAGCTGCGAAAATCTGTTCCAATGTCTCGGTTAAGGCAAACAATAGCTAAAAGATTGAAGGATGCGCAAAATAATGCAGCTATTCTTACGACATTTAATGAAGTTGATATGTTTCAATTGATTGAAACCAGGAATGAATATAAAGACAGCTTTGAAACAAAATATGGAGTAAAACTTGGTTTTATGTCTTTTTTTGTTAAGGCTTGTGTCACCGCACTCAAAGAAATACCCGATGTTAATGCTGAAATTCAAGACAGTAATATTATATATAAGAATTTTTATAATATTGGAGTTGCAGTTGGAACTGATCAAGGTCTTGTAGTGCCTGTTGTAAGAGATGCTGATAAAAAATCCATCATTGAAATTGAAAAAGAAATATTTGAACTTGGAAGCAAAGCTAGATCAGGAAAGTTAAGCATAACTGATATGCAAGAAGGTACTTTTACAGTATCAAATGGCGGAGTTTATGGCTCTCTTATGTCTACTCCAATTTTAAATCCGCCTCAGTCTGGTGTTCTTGGTATGCATAAAATTGAAAAAAGGCCAATTGTAATTGATGATGAAATTACCATCAGACCAATGATGTATTTGGCCCTTTCTTATGATCATCGAATTATTGATGGTAAAGCTGCAGTAACTTTTCTTGTAAGGGTAAAAGAAAGCCTTGAAGATCCAAGGCGATTATTATTAGGTGTTTAATTTTGTCTGATTTTGATATTGCAATTATTGGAAGTGGTCCTGGAGGATATGTGTGTGCTATACGCGCTGCACAATTAGGACTTAGCGTATGCTGTATTGAAAAGAGTGAGAATTTAGGTGGAACATGTTTAAATGTAGGTTGTATTCCATCTAAATCATTACTTCATACGTCTTATTTATATAAGCAAACACAAGATTTAAGTAAAATTGGCATTTCAGTCTCAAGTGTTAATATTGATATAAAAAAAATGCTTGAGTCAAAGAACGAAAGTGTGACAGGCCTTACAGATGGTATTAAATTTTTATTTAAGAAAAATAAGATAGTTCATAAAAAAGGTTTTGGGCGAATATCAAACTCAAATGAAATTGAAGTTTTATCCGATAATGATTCTGAATTCATTAAAGCTAAAAATATAGTCATTGCTACAGGATCAGAAGTTTCAACTCCGAAAGATATATTATTAGATGAAATTGATATTTTGTCTTCAACAGGCGCGTTAAACTTAAGTGCTGTTCCGAATGATTTACTTATAATTGGCGCAGGTTATATTGGTTTAGAATTAGGCTCTGTTTGGTCTCGGCTTGGTTCAAAGGTTACTGTAATTGAATTTGCAGAAAGAATTTTGCCTGGAATGGATAGCGAAGTATCTAAAAATTTTCAAAAAATTTTAATTAAGCAGGGTTTTGATTTTAAGTTATCAACTGCTCTTAGATCTATTGCAAAAAAAAATGGAAAAACTTATGTTACTGTTGAAACTAAAGGGCAGTCCATGGAATTAGCTTGTGATAAAGTTCTCATTTCCACTGGACGAAAAGCATATACGTATGGCTTGAATTTAGAACAATTAAATATTGAAGTTGATAACCATGGAAGAGTTGAAACAAATGAACTATTTCAAACAAAGATTAAAAACATATACGCAATTGGTGACTGTAGAAAAGGCCCTATGTTAGCTCATAAGGCATCTGAGGAAGGAATTGCAGTAGCCGAGATTATCTGTGGTCAAGTAGGACAAGTAAATTACAATACTATACCTTCAGTAATATATACTTCACCAGAAGTTGCTTCAGTAGGCAAAACTGAGGATGAAATTAAAAATTCAGGAATAAAATATAAAGTAGGGAAGTTCCCTTTTACTGCTAATCCAAGAGCAAAGATTATGCATGATACTGAAGGCTTTGTTAAAATTTTGTCCGATGTTGAAACTGATGAAGTGCTGGGTGTTCATATAATTGGTCCAGACGCTGGTAATTTAATAGCGGAGCTTTCATTAGCAATGGAGTTTGGCGCTTCTTCAGAAGATATTGCAAGAACTTGCCATGCGCACCCTACTTTAAACGAATCCATAAAAGAAGCTGCCCTCAATGTTGAAGGTGATGCAATTCATATTTAGATAAAAAATATTTTCGAATAACTCAAAATACAAATTAAAATCCTGAAAACTGGGATAAAAAAGAATATTTAAAAATCAGATAATTACTTGCAGAATCAATTTTTCTACATTAAAAACCTGCACTATATCCACGTTATCATTTAAAGGCCTTAAGCAATTAAGGCCTTTTTTATTGTAAAGGAATTATTATTAGATAATAATTTAAGCATGATAGCGTGGAGGTTAAAAAGTTGAATCCACCAGAAAATTCTGGGTGGTGTCCACAACCATCAAAAATTATTTTTAAAAAAATTTGTTAATCAAATTTCGGTGAAATACCTTTTTTAAACCCCACATTTAAATGTGGGGTTTTTTTATGAGACTTGTTATAGCAAATATCCATATTGCGATAATAATATGATAAAGATGGAAACTTGTAGATGGCCCAAAAAATTCAGTTAGTAGTCCATTCTTTCTAAGAGTTAAAAATCCAAAAAGTAAAATTGACATCGTTAACCCTCTCAAAAACTTTTGTACAAAATTATTATTTGGATAATTTATAATTATAAGAATTGATATAATAGACCAGATTAAGATTAGATTAAAAATAAATTGTTTTGGCCAAACTATGCTGACAATTAAACTTACAACAAGTATTCCAAGTAATATTTTGTAAATATATGTCCATTGCATATTATAAGCCATTTGAATGCTTATAAGCCCTATGCAAGTTAATCCTGAGTATATTCCTAAAATTTGATTGAGTTGAACTATAGTATTACTAGCGTGAATACCAAATCTAATTGCCCCTATACTAGCTGCAATGCCAATAAGGGCCACACCAATAAGTGCAAAAAACTCTTTACGTTCTTTTAATAAAATAATTGAGTATAATGATGATAATACAATTAATATTTCTGTGATTGCAAAATGAGCAGGAGGCATTAATTGTTTTTTAACGCTCTATAATAATCTGCTTTAATATCTGTCGATGTTTTTCTAGATCCATCATGAGACCATCCTGGTGGGCCAAATAAATACATAAATCGTGCTTTGAGGCTAATGCCTTTTTGTGACACATCCTTGACAATATTCCAATATTCGCCAAATAAAATTCTGGCTGGATTATATGTATCAAGAGGATCAACTAAACCATAATCTGGAAGATCTTTCTCATCTTCAGGTACAAAAGTACCAAGCAACCGATCCCATATAATTAGTGTCCCAGCGTAATTAGCATCAAGATACTTAGGATTTTTTCCATGGTGAACCCTATGATGTGAAGGAGTGTTAAAAATATACTCATACCATGCAGGCAATTTTTTAATTGTTTGAGTATGTAAAAGAAATTGGTAATAGGCATTCATAAATCCACAAAAAAGAACCATGATTGGATCAAAGCCAATCAAGACAAGCGGAACTTTTAACATCATTGTTCCCGTAAAATGCTTCGTCCAAGGCTGTCTTGCTCCAACATCAAGAGCAAATCTTTCTGATGTATGATGAGCTCTGTGCAAACCCCACCCCCATCTCCATCGATGAACGATACGGTGATGAAGATAAAATCTAAAATCATCTAAAATAAAACAAATTACTAGGACAGGTAGTGTGAATGGTAATGTATATACTTGATAACTTTTTGCCCAGAAAAGAGCAGCAATTGTTATAAATCCAAAAGACGCATTTATCGGAAAACTAGAAAGTCCTAAAAAAATATTTAGAAACCATTCCTTAGTGTCATTTTTTGTTTTGAATTTAAAGATATAAATAGCAAGTATTTCAATAACAGCTAAAAACACGAAGAGTGGAAGTAGGACAAAGACTAAATCATTTAGTTTATAATCTAGAAGCTTATCAACTGACATTTTTAAAACTTTCAAGCATCCCCTGCATCAATTTATGTATCATATTTACACCCTGTAATGGTCTTATAAATACCTTAAATTCTATAATTTTTCCACTTGCATCCCATGATATTAGATCAATTCCATTTATGTCTGTATTATCCAAAGTCAATGAAAATTCTAGGGAAGCATTAGAACTACCAATGACTTCTTTGTCATATTTAAAACTGCTGGAATTAAATACCTCAGATGCTGCCATTAAATATTGAAGCGCTAATGGTTTTCCTTTTTGGGGAGTATAAACCACTGGTGAATAAAAAATGATATCATCAGCCAGAATAGATTCTAAAAGATTATAATCTCTATTTTTTACTACCTCATGCCATTTAATTATTGGGTTTTCCATTTTATTTAAAATACAATAAAAAATTATAAATTTCTATTTTTTTGCTAGAGGATGTGATTTTTTATAACTATCAAGAAGCTTAGATGTTTCAACTTTAGTATATTTTTGGGTAGTCGATAAACTGCTATGGCCGAGAAGTTCCTGAATAGTTCTAAGATCTCCTCCAGAGTCCAACAGATGTGTTGCAAAACTGTGTCTTAAGGCGTGTGGTGTAGCAGTCTCTGGCAAAGATAATGCGCCTCTAATCTTTTCTAGTGTGTATTGAATGATCCTAGGACTTAATCTTGAAAGCCTTTTTCCTATAAATAGAGCTTCACCAGATGTAATTTCCTTTGGGCAGGCCTCTAGGTAATTATCAATACCTTTTTTTATATATGGCATCATTGGAACAATTCTTTCCTTTTCACCTTTTCCTTTAATGAGAATATGGTCTTCATTTTGTACGTCATCATAATTTAATGAAAGCGCTTCAGAAATTCTAAGTCCACATCCATAAAGAAGTAATAAGATTGCTTTGTTTCTAAGACCAATCCATTTCTCATTCTCAATTTCTGCGGAGTGTTTTATCACTTGAATTGCCAAATCAACATTAATAGGTCTTGGTAAGCTCTTTTTCAATTTTGGAGATTTTAAATTAAATACTGAACTTTCTTTAATTTTATTATTCTTTATTAGATAACTAAAAAAAGACTTCAAAGCAGAAATGTTTCTTGCAATAGAGTTAGATGAAATTTCAGAGTTCCTCCTGAATGTTAAAAAACTTCTAAATTCAGAAATTTCAATATTTTCAATGTCCTTAAGTCCAATACTTATTTCAGTGAAATCTTCTAAAAAAATAAAAAATTTGGATAAATCATTTTTATAACTGACAACTGAGTTTTGACTCAACTTCTTTACATTTGATAAGTGATTTATCCAGTTTTTATATTCCTGATCTAGATCTGTTTTCACTTATAAATTTTATAGTATTGATTGATTAGTTTTTTTCCAATCATCTAAAAATGCATCCAGGCCTTTTTTTGTTAGTGGATGTTCGTAGAGCATCTCCAATACATTTGGAGGTATTGTAACTACGTCTGCTCCAATAATTGCTGATTCAATAACATGGTCTAAATTTCTAATCGATGCTACCAATATTTTTGTCTTTAAATCTGGATAATTACTGTAAATAGATTTTATTTTTTTTATTAATTCCATACCGTTTTCTCCAATATCGTCTAACCTTCCTACGAAAGGAGAAATATAAGTTGCATGAGATTTAGCTGCTATCAATGCTTGAGCGGGGCTGAAGCAGAGAGTTACATTTGTACTTATATTTTTTTCATAAAAAAAGTTTGATGCCTTCAGACCTTCTACAGTTAAGGGAAGTTTTATAACTATATTTTTTGCAATTTTAGATAATTTTTCACCTTCTTTAATCATTTCCTCAAAAGAAGTAGCTGTCACCTCAGCGCTTATCGGACCGGTAACGAGTGATGAGATTTCTGCTAAAGTATCAAAAAAATCCTTTCCAGATTTTGCTATTAAAGAGGGATTGGTAGTGACACCATCAACTAGGCCAGTTGAATATAAACTTCTTATCTTGTCGGTATCAGCGGTATCTAGAAAAAATTTCATATAAATTGTGTTATTAATGTATTTAATTATATCATAGATTAATATTTGTTCCAATTAATGACAAAAAAACAATATTTTGTAAATGTTTTACTGGCTTATAATTTAAGCAAAGAATTTACTTATAAAATTGACCAGTATCTTGAAATTGGTTCGATTGTTAAAGTTCCATTTAGAGCTAAAAGTTACGTTGGCGTTGTAACAGCACATTTAAAAAATCCTAGCTTAGAAAAATCAAAAGTAAAAAAAATTATATCTATATCAGATAAATTTCTTTTTAAGGCAAAACATTTCAAGTTTTTAGAATGGGTTTCAAATTATAATTTAATTG
>Ga0181552_10003838_pt1 | contig 10641 bp, 10 predicted proteins | sample 011ome_18_FD_130583 | JGI IMG/M metagenome (GOLD analysis project Ga0181552, IMG submission 130583) | Coastal salt marsh microbial communities from the Groves Creek Marsh, Skidaway Island, Georgia - 011501BT metaG (megahit assembly) | ecosystem: Environmental > Aquatic > Marine > Intertidal...
CCGTCAGAGTGTAGTTATTGTTGGGCCATGGAAGATAATGGCAAACTCAGTGATAGGCACTACCGTTCAGGTGAGCCTTGGGCAATCAAGGACTTTGAAACAATTCAAAATGCTCCTTGGGATCAAGACATAACACCAAGTTATGTAGAAGTAGACTTTAATAGTGCTTGTAATCTTAGTTGTAGCTATTGTTCTCCGCAATACAGTAGCTCATGGATGGCAGAAACAGAACGTGAAGGTGCATGGCCAACAAGTACACCTCATAATGACCCATCACATTTTGTAGGTGAAAGGAGACCAATACCAGCACGGGAACATAATCCATATGTTGAAGCTTTTTGGCAGTGGTGGCCCACACTTTATCCTGAACTTGAACACTTTAGAATGACCGGTGGAGAGCCAATGATGGATCGCAATACCTATAGGGTATTTGACCATGTATTACAAAATCCAAGTCATAAATTGCATTTAGCCACTACATCAAATTTTAGTGTTGAAGAAAAACTTTGGCAACGTTATAAAGGCTATGTTACCATGCTATGCGAAAAACCTTACAAACTAGAACACTTTATGCAGTATGTAAGTCTTGATGGAATGTTTGAACCTGCTGAATACATGCGTCATGGATTGAACTTTGAACTACTCTGGGACAGAGTTAATCAATTTCTAAACGACATACCAGAACGCAATAGCATAACATTTATTATTACAATGAACAATCTCAGTCTCACAACATTACAAAAATTGTTTACAGGCATACTTGGCTTGCGTCAAATTTATAGTAAAACCTATCAACGTGTTTGGTTTGATACACCTGTATTACGTACACCGACCTGGCAGAGCATGCAGATACTACCAGAGAGTTATGTACATGAATTAGAAGTAATAAAGTCATGGATGAATAGCAAATTGGAAACAGAAGCAACACGCTTTAAGGGATTTAAAGACTATGAAGTTGCCAGACTAGACAGAGACATTGCTTGGATGCGTAATGGACAAAAACTAGACCCTGAGTATATAAAACGCAACAAAGCAGACTTCTATCGATTTTTCAATGAACACGATAGACGAAGAGGTACAGACTTTTTAAAAACTTTTCCTGAAATGAAAACATGGTGGGATGAATGTAAATATCTTGCTAACAACACATAAGCGATACATATACATATGCCCAAAAAACAAAACGAAACAGATTTAGAATATAAACAACGTGTGCTTGATCCATTGAGTTCGAGTATGTGTGGTGCTAAATGGTACAACGCAACCATTTGGTTAGGGTCGGGTATGACCACAAGTTGCCACCACCCACTGCCACACAAGGTTAGTGTTGAAGATGTTATAACAAATCCCAAAGCATTGCATAATACTCCTAAGAAAAAAGCAGAACGAGAGATGATGCAACAAGGCAAACGCCCAGCTGGTTGCGAATATTGCTGGAAGATAGAAGATGTAAACAGGAATAATATCAGTGATAGAGTTTATAAAAGCGTTATCTACAGTGACGATGAACTTAAACAAGCACATTCATTATCATCAGAACAAGATGTCAATCTGAAAACACTTGAAATAGCATTTGATCGAACCTGTCAGTTTGCGTGCAGTTATTGTAATCCTGCATTTAGTACAACCTGGGTAAAAGATATAAAAAATAACGGTGCATATGAAAATTTAATCAGTGACGGACGTAATCATTTTACTCACGAACACGAAAATTCGCAATTGTACAAATATACAGAAACAAACCCATATATTGAAGCATTTTTTAAATGGTGGGAAACTGATTTATATAAAACACTAGATGAATTGCGTATCACTGGTGGTGAACCAATGATGAGCGGACACTTGTGGAAACTTTTGGATTGGTTTAAAGACAACAAAGGTGCAAGTAAAACAAGGATTGCTATAAACAGTAATCTTGGACTGGATAGTAAAGATATTCTTAAACTTCTTGATAGGGCTGATAGTGCTCCATTGGATATCTATACCTCAAATGAAAGTTTAGTTAACCATGCAGAATATATCAGAGATGGTTTAGACTGGAGTACATGGGCACAAAATATGCATCTACTTGCTGGCAGTGGAAAAATACGTGGGTTGCATAATATGTGTACAATTAATGCACTTTGTTTAGAAACACTTCCTGAGTTTTTAAGTTACCTATTAAAATTTAAAGCATGCTATGGCAGAGATTTTCCTAGTTTCACACTGAACATATTACGTTTTCCAAGTTTTCAATCACCCTTGGTTTTACCAGATGACATAAGGACCTATCACAAAGACCGTTTACAAAAATGGTTTGATAAAAATCAGCATAATGAATTACTCCACGAGCATGAACTTAACCAAACACAAAGACTTATCGATTATCTTGATTTAGTAAAGACTCCACACAGTGATGCATTTGATATGCCTAAACTACATAACGATTTCAAACAGTTTTACAAACAGTATGATACACGTCGAGAGAAAGATTTTATTAAAACATTTCCTAGTATGAGAGACTGGTACAATGAGTTATAATTATAATAGTGCAGACCCTATAAAAGTAAAACTTAGTGATCTAAGTCCAAGAGAACGCCAACTACTGAGTGAAAGCAAAACATTTTGTATGTATCCGTGGATTCATTTGCATGCATATCCAACCGGCGAAGCATATCCTTGTTGTCATGCTGAAATGGGCGTAGGACAAATTGGAAACTGCAAAACAAACACACTAAAAGAAATATGGAATAGTCCTGAGCAAAAAAAACTGCGTAAAGACATGCTCTCTGAAACAGAAAATTCAGCATGTGGACGTTGTTATGAACAGGAGAAGTCAGGCTTCTTTTCAGGTAGACAAAGTGCTAACAAGCATCATGGACACCACATTGAAAGAATTAAAGATACCGCAGAGAATGGTGAATACGAAGACTTTGCAATGACCTATTGGGATATACGTTTTTCAAATTTATGCAACCTAAGTTGTAGAAGTTGCGGACATATATTCTCAAGCAGTTGGTATAAAGATCAAGTTGCACTTGCAGGGCCAGAGTGGGCAAAAAACAATAGTGTGTTAAACTATGCAGGTAGATTTGAAACAGATATGATGGAACAATTAATGGAGCACCTTGACCATGTTGAGCAGATTTACTTTGCTGGTGGTGAACCTTTGATGATGGACGAACATTATGTAATACTCGACGAGCTTGAACGCAGAGGTAGGTTTGATGTGCGTTTAATCTATAATACAAACTTCTCACACGTAAAACTTAAAAACAGACTAGTGTTTGACATCTGGAAAAAGTTTGACAGTGTTGCAGTTGGTGCAAGTTTAGATGCAATGGGACCACGTGCAGAATACATACGTAAAGGAACCAAGTGGGATACAGTTGAAAAAAACAGGCGTCAAATGATGGAGATATGTCCTGATGTTGATTTTTATATAAGTCCTACACTAAGCATTATGAATGTCTGGCACATACCTGATTTTCATAAAGATTGGGTAGATAAAGGTTTACTAAAACCTCAAGATTTAAACATAAACATACTGCAAGATCCAGATCATTATAGAATAGATATAGCACCAAAAGAATACAAAGAAAAAATTAAAGCAAAGTATAAAAAGCATATAGAATGGTTACAACCTTTAGATAGGTTAAACAGAGCAACAGTGGGTTTTGAAAGTGCAATACAGTACATGGATAGTACAGACAATATCCATTTAATTAGAAAGTTTTGGGAGAAGAACAACAAATTAGATGGTATACGTGATGAAAACATACTGGACACTATACCAGAGCTGGGTGCATTAAAATGAAATTACCACACGATAAATTTTGTGTTTTGCCGTGGGTAAGTTTAGAAACATCACCAATTGGTACAGTACGTCCTTGTTGTCTAGCAGAAGATGAAATAAAAGACACAGAAGGAAACAAGTACAGTTTGCTTCGTACAAATCTCAATGAAGTACACACTAGTGAATACATGCAAAAACTAAGACAAGAGTTCTTAGATGGTAAAAAGCCACAAACCTGTCGCAAGTGTTGGAATGAAGAACGCAGTGGACGCACATCAAAACGCATGCATACCCTTAACCGTCTGAAACATATTGTAGAAGACACTAACTGGACTGCTGACGCAAAGCCGTTGGTGTTTATAGATTTTAAACTAGGAAATATTTGTAATTTAAAATGTCGAATATGTGGTTCATGGAGTTCAAGTACGTTTGCTACTGAAGAAGTACGTTTTGAAGGTAAAGATAGTTTTCATTATCAGATGCTAAAAGATGGAGCATGGCCAAGACAAAATCAAAGATTTTGGCAAGATATTGATGAACTCATGGAACAAGTGCGTTACCTGGAGTTTACAGGTGGTGAACCGTTTATGATCAAAGAACATTTTGATCTATTACAAAGAATGGTTGATAAAGGTATTGCACAAGACGTAGAAATACACTATAATACAAATGGAACACAGTTTCCAGAACATGCAGAAGAGATATGGAAAAATTTTAAATTAGTAGAAATAGCTTTTAGTATAGATGATGTAGAAGAAAGGTTTGAATACCAACGTGCTAACGCAGTATGGGACGAAGTAAATACAAACATGGATCGTTTTGAGTCGATGCGTAATAGAAATACAAACATACAACTACAGGTTTGCTCAACTGTGAATGTGTTTAATGTACTGTATTTGGAAGAACTTGCAAACTGGATTGACCAACGCAGTTTTGACTATGTGTATTGGAATATGCTACATGAAGCATATTATCATAGTGTTGGCACACTACCAGAACGTGCAAAAGAACTAGTATCTAAAAAACTATTGAGTGCAAATGTGTCTGATTTTCACATGAAAGAGTTTGTAAAGATTGTTGATTTTATGCAAAGTGGAGCAAGTCTAGATGGAAATATTTTACGCATGAAAATTACTGATGTTGATTGGCGTAGACAACAAGATTTGCGAACACATCATTCAGAACTGGCTGATGCAATAGATTATGAAGGACCAAGAACATGATATTAGTTGTGATAGCACTTGAAGAAGAACTACCTGGGACGTTGCCAAGTGGTTATAAAAAACTGATTACAGGAGTAGGCAAAATAAATGCAAGTATTGCTCTAACACGTGAACTATGCTATAATTCTCCTGTTCACAAAGTAATAAACTATGGAAGTGCAGGTGGTAGTGCTGAGCTAAAAGGTAAACTAGTAGGTGTTAGTGCAGTAATTGAACGTGATATGGATTGTACACCACTTGGACTGCCTCTTTATGTAAGCCCTGGAGACGAAGAACAAATGATTGTATGTCAAACCAAACACGACAGTCTGTTTGTATGCGGAACAGGAGACAGTTTTAGCGTGCCACATATAAACTATCAAATATGTGAAATGGAAGCATACGCACTAGCAAAAGTTTGTTATAAATTTAATATTCCTTTTGATTGTTACAAGTATATCTCAGACAGTGATGCAGACGGTGAAGATCAAGGACGTGAATGGCATGAAAATGTCAGTAAAGGAGCTGACCTGTTTAGAAATAAAATCTTAACAAAACAAGATCAGTTTAGTTTTGGATGGTAAAGAAAATTACGGATAATTATTATGACTGATTTAAGAGAAGTGATGAAATCAAGTTATTGTCCATTGGTGTTTCACGGGTTGTATGTTCGCAGGTTCACTGGTGAAGAGCAACTGGTTGCACCATGTTGTTTAGCTGAAAAGTCTGAACAATTTAGAGGACAACAGGATCTAATGAATCATCAATATCTAGAAGGTATAAGAAACGATGTTAGAAAAAATAAAAGATCCAAAGCCTGCACTACTTGCTGGGTAATTGAAGACCAAGGAGGACAAAGTCCACGTAAAATTGCATTAGGAAGATTTTTAGCAAAAAATTTACCAATCTCTCTAGAACAAAGCGAAGAAAAACTAAATGAGTGCTATAGTATAGACTACAATGTATTACCACTTTGCAATGCAAAATGTATAATTTGCAGTTGGGAATATTCAAGTTTATGGGCTGCCGAAGCTGGTGTTAAAATAATTTCAGGTGACGAATTAAAATACGACCACCTATCCAAAACCAATTTAGATAATATAAAAAGAATATATTTCAACGGAGGTGAACCGTTGCTTACCAACGAACACCTAACAGTGTTAAAAAAAATAAAAGATTTAAACACAGTTGAAATAAGTTACAATACAAATGGAAGCATCTATCCTGACCAACAAACTCTTGACTTATGGTATCAAGCAAAATCTGTTGATATTCATTTTAGCATTGATGGTATTGGAAAACGCTTTGAAGAAACACGTACTCCTTTGAAATGGGACAAAGTGTCAGATGTAATCCAAAGAGTAAATTTATTAGAAGGTATCAATATAAGTTGTGCATATACCATTGGAAAACACAATGTATTTGACTTAGAAGAAACAATCAATTGGTTTGCTTCTCTACCCAACTTTAATGTTTTAAAGCAAGTACATGTACACACTGTATATGGCGAATTAGGATTGGAGTTTGCAACATCTGCAGAAAAAGCAGAATTTAAACAAGAGCTTGAAAAGTATGCTGATAAGTTTTATTGGTATACCAATATTGTGAATTCATTTTAAGATGGACGAACCAAAAAACCCACCTAAAACACTGTGTATGGCTCCTTGGACACACACTTATCTTTCGCCACAAACAGAACGCAGACTTTGTTGTGCTAGTCGTGAACCAGCACAGAGCTTTGAGCAGTACATAGATACAGCCTCAGGAACAGGAACTTACAATCCTATCACACTAGATGAACACTGGAACAGCGAACACATGCGTAGTGTAAGACGCAGGATGATGGCTGGTGAAGAACTAAGTGAATGTGACGTATGTAACAACAAACTTTTAAACACCGATGTATATAGAACATACTTTCAAAGATTGTTTCAGCACAAATACAATCAAATATGGGAAACAACAGATGATACTGGTTGGACAAGCATGAAGCCAGTGAGTTGGGATTATCGATTTTCAAACCTATGTAACTTTAAATGTAGAACATGTGGCGATATGTTGAGCAGTGCATGGGAAACAGAACAAAAACAACACAACATGACTGATCTCAACAATCCAAAAAACAATTGGATGCGTCCAGAAGTACGTAAAGAGATCTCTCAGTTTCAAGACACACAGATAGAAAAAGAATTTTCAGAAGCAGTAGAACAACACAGAGTAGAAGAAATATATTGGGTAGGTGGTGAGCCACTTATGTATGAACAACACTGGCGTTACATGAAACGTATTGTAGAACTTGGTGATGGGCCTAGGTTGTATGCACGTTACAACACCAATCTAAGCCGAGTAAACTACAAAGGGCAGAATCTATATACGGACATACTAGCAAACATACGTGATTGGCAAATATGTGCTAGTATTGATGGCACAGGTCCTATTGGTGAATACATAAGAACTGGATTGAAATATGATCAGTTTGTAGAAAACTTCAAACAAGGTACGAAAATTGCAACCAATCGACGTCAAATGCGGTTAGACTTTACACTTACACTTCCTGGATTATTTGAAATTTGTAATATCAATCAATTAGGTAAAGAACTAGATGTTGATATACTTGCAAAAGTGATTTTTACTTTTACACCTGATATAATAATGTCACCATTGGCACTGCCAAGAAAAATACTAGAACGTGTAATAGACGAGCTAACTAATAATGAACTAAGTCAGTCGTTAACAGATATGTTAGTACAACTGAAAAATCGGCCAACGATGTCAGAACAGTGGCCAGAACAATACGCAGACGGTATGCGTAAAGGCAAAAAGCGTATACACACATTAGAACGTATAAGAAATGATAGTTTTACAATGAAACATATACTAAGCAAAGATAAAGAAATACTAGACTGGTGGGAGAGTATCGATGCTTGATAGAGTTGAAATTCAACTGCGTGGGCCAGATGGTTTATTGCCTGTGTATTTTGATGTATATGATAATAGTCTGAGTCGCAAATGGTTGACTGCCTTTAATGGTATATTAGATAGTAAGTTGCATTTGGAAAAAAACTATTGTTTTTTTGGTTTTCCTAAAAGTGATAGAAATTTAGATTTTTTAGCAACAGAGATAAACAGAACTATTGCTGGAATCAATGGAAGCAATATTGATTATTTTATTAAGGATTATTTTACTGCTTCAAACATGACCAAAGTTTTCCACAGTAATAGAGCTGGAGAAGATATTGTTAGTGTAAATCACGATAAGTTTAATCAATTGCATTTGTATTTTGAAGAAACACAAGGTGTTAGTGGTGCAATGAGCAAGCACTATACCGGTGCAGATGCTGAAACACGTTGGTATATTCGTCAGTTAAATCTGTTGTGCCACGAAGCAGAATGTTTTATTATCAGTTTAGGAAGACACCAAAGCACACCAGAATGGGTGCGTCCTAGCAATGTTATGTGTTGGTTGCATGCTCCTCGTTTTGTACTAGATGAAGAAGACTACAACCTATTTGGAGTAGACACTATTGCAAGAAACCAAGGCGGAGTATATGTAGGTGTTAACAAAGCCGTAGGTAAACACCACTGGGAAGTATTCAGTGATGAAGGCGGTGATAGCAGAATTGACGAACTTACTACCACTACACTTAAACCACAAACTGAAGCAGCAGGTGACTTTGATATTGAATGGGGTAATAACACACACAACCAACCATTTATGCAAGAAAAATTAAGAGAGTTTCGCACTTGGCTGACAGCAAACAACTTTGATCCAGATGATCCTAGTCTAACAATTGGACACCCAAAGATTGGACAGGTAAACTTGCAAGGAAGTTTTGGTACAGAACATTTTGAAAAGATACTAGAAAAACTTACAAAACATCTAGATGTGTACAGTATAAAGACCTCAGATAGTTATGCTGAGTATGATTACACATGGCAGGATAGCAAAAGATTACAAGTACCACTATTATAGGAGTTATAAATGGCAGCTAAAAAGAATAAAGATTCAAAAGCATGGATGATACCAGAAGGTGAGAAACGTGAAAATGCAAGTTATCACTATGTTGCACATAAGACTGTCAGCATGATACGTGAAGGTAAAAAAATACGTGTGAAAAAATATCATCCGAAGTTGAAAAAACATGTTTGGTTTATTGAAACTAAAATGCCATCTCATAGCAAATAATTTATTTGACAAACAAACAAAAGGTGTATATAATGTTAGTATGGATAAAAAATCTTATTAATAAAATTAAATTAGAAATACGATATCGTAAGAAACTTAAAGAACTACGGAAGAGGGATCCTTTTATATACAAATGAGTTACATATTTACATCAGAGTCAGTAAGCCAAGGTCATCCTGACAAAATAGCAGATCAGATATCAGACGCATTGGTTGATGCTGGACTAAGTGCTGGCGACGAAACCACACGTGTTGCAGTCGAAACCATGGTAACAACAAACTATGTTGTCCTTGCAGGCGAGGTTAAAAATTTCAACGTTTCAGACGAACAGGTAGAACAGATCATTCGAGACAAAGTACGTGAAATTGGTTACGAACAAGAAGGATTTCATTGGGACAAACTGACAGTTGAGAACAAAACAATCAACAATCAACTACACGCACAAAGTTCTGACATTGGATTAGGCACAGACGACTTTGGTGCAGGTGATCAAGGTATTATGTTTGGATATGCTTGCAACGATAATGAAGCAATGATGCCAGCACCTATATATTACTCTCATGAGTTGCTTAAAGAACTCACTGCTATGCGAGCAGATGGCTATAACTTTCTATTACCAGATGCTAAGAGTCAGGTTAGTGTGGAATACGATGGCAATCGTGTAAAACGTATTGATCAAGTTGTAATAAGTCATCAACACAAAGATGGTTTTCAGCACAGTGTTATAGCACCTTTTAGAACCGCAGTAGAAAAAGTATTGGGCAATTTAGTCGACGAACAAACTGTATTTCATTTTAACCCTACCGGTAACTTTGTTATCGGCGGCCCTGACGGTGATACTGGTCTTACAGGCAGAAAAATTATCGTTGATACATATGGGGGCTTTGCTCCTCACGGTGGTGGTGCTTTTAGTGGAAAAGATCCTACTAAGGTAGATCGCAGTGCGGCGTACATGGCACGTTGGTTGGCAAAGAATGTAGTAGCAGATGATATGGCTGATTGGTGTCAAATACAACTGAGCTATGCTATTGGAGTAAAAGAACCTACCAGCATCTACGTAGATTCAAATGGACACAATCGTAGTATACAAAAGTTTATCAGAGACAACATTGATCTTACACCAAAAGGCATAATAGATAGATTTGATCTTTTTAACTTTAATCAATACAGTAAAAATTGTACATACGGACACTTTGGCAACAAAGATGTACCATGGGAAAGGATTGGTTGGTCAGCACAAGATACCGAAATGACTACCAGTGAACTGCCTCCAGGTATTCCTCCAATATCTGAATATGAAGATAGGCTCTAATGAGAATACTAGGAGTTAGTGCAGGATTCCACGATGCCGCTCTTACTGTGATACACAATCACAGAATATTATTTGCTGGACATGCTGAACGGTATAGCAAAAAGAAAAATGATCCACAGATACCCAAAGAGCTTCAAGAACAAGTTCTAAAATATGGACCTTTTGA
>Ga0181552_10003840_pt1 | contig 10639 bp, 10 predicted proteins | sample 011ome_18_FD_130583 | JGI IMG/M metagenome (GOLD analysis project Ga0181552, IMG submission 130583) | Coastal salt marsh microbial communities from the Groves Creek Marsh, Skidaway Island, Georgia - 011501BT metaG (megahit assembly) | ecosystem: Environmental > Aquatic > Marine > Intertidal...
AAAACAATTTAAGATTAAGCATTTAATCTATGCGAGCACTAGTAGTGTTTATGGAAATAATTCCAAATTACCTTTTGCAGAAAAAAATCATGCAGATCATCCAATTCAGTTTTATGCAGCAACTAAAAGAGCTAATGAATTAATGGCTCATAGTTATAGTTCCCTATATAATCTGCCCACCACTGGATTGCGATTTTTTACTGTATATGGTCCTTGGGGCAGGCCCGATATGGCACTATTCATATTTACAAAAAATATTTTAGAGGAAAAAAAAATTAATTTGTTTAACTTTGGAAAACATATAAGAGATTTTACTTATATTGATGATATTATTGAGCCCATTTTGAGATTAATTAAGAAGCCACCCAAAAAAAATAAAAAAAAATTAATTAAAGATCCTTCCGAAAGTTCTGCGCCATTTAAAATTTATAATATTGGTAACAATGATCCAAAAAAATTAATGGATTTTGTAAATGCTATTGAAAAAAAACTTAATAAAAAAGCAAAGATAAACTATAAACCTTTACAAAAAGGTGACGTTTATGAGACATTTGCAGACATAAATAAACTTTTAAAAGTGACAAAGTATAAATCTAAAACAGATATAAATATTGGAATTGGTAAATTTGTTGATTGGTTTAGAGAATATTACAAATGCTAAAAAATTTTTTAATCACTGGTGGATCAGGTTTTATAGGATCTCACTTTGTTGAATTATTACTAAAAAAAAACAAAAAGGTAATTAATATAGATATTAAAGAAAATTTTTTTGATTTTAATAATAAAAATTATTCTTTCAAAAAAGGTAATATTTGCGACTTTAAATTCCTAAACAAACATATTAACAAAAATATTGATTGTATTGTAAACTTCGCAGCACAAACTCATGTTGATCGATCGATTGATTTCCCAAATGATTTTGTTCAAAATAATATTATCGGTACATTTAATTTACTTGAAGTTATAAGAAAAAAAAAACTGGATACTATTTTTGTGCAAATTTCAACTGATGAAGTTTTTGGCAGTTTAACTAAAAATCAAAAAAGTTTTAATGAAAACAGTTTGATAAAACCAAATAGTCCCTATTCAGCATCAAAAGCTAGTGCTGATAGCTTAGTTCGTTCATATAACAAAACATTTGATATTAAGACTATAATTACACATTCCACGAATAATTTTGGTGAAAGACAACATCCAGAAAAATTAATTCCACTCGCTGCAATGCAACTATAACAACGCAAACCGATACCAGTTTATGGAAACGGAAAAAATATTAGGGATTGGATTTATGTAAAAGATAATTGTGAGTGTATTTTTAGGTTGATAAAAAAATCTAAATTTGGAGAAAGTTATATGGTAGGTTCTAAAAACGAAATTGCTAACTTCAATTTAGTAAAAAAAATAATTAAAATTTTTAAAAAATATTCAAATATTAAATTTTTAAATAAAGGTTATCATTTTGTGAGGGATCGAAAAGGTCATGATTTTAGATATTCAATAAATAATAAGAAGGTAAAACAGATTACAAAAATAAAGTTTTCAAATTTTGATCAAAAGCTTGAACAAACAGTCAGGCATTATATTGGTCATTTTAAATTTTATAAAAAAGAATTAAATAAAAAATGGTTAAAAGAAAAAATTAAAAATTTCTAGATTAACCAAAAGCAAAAAATGTTTAAAATTATTCTCTCTAATCTTGATCCTAATTCTCAAAAAAAGCTAATACTATTAATCTTATCAAATTTATTAATTGGAATTTTGGAAATGATAAGTTTTAGTTCTATTTATGTTTATATAAAATTTATTTTATTTGATGAATTAATGTTTGAAGAAAATTTATTTAATTTTTTTCCATTTTTTTTTTCACTTGATAAATTTAATCAAATATTGATTTTAAGCTCAGTCGTTTTTTTACTTTTTTTAATTAAAAATTTATTTTTATTAACTTTATTAAAAATTGAAGCCAATGTTACAGAAAAAATTTTTTTTAGTTTAAAAGAACGTATTTCTAAAATTTTTTTTAATATTCCTTTTCAAATACTTTCATACAAATTTACCACAGATGAAATAATAAATATTATTATGAAAGATACAGAAAAATATAGATTTACATTAACAGAATTTGTAAAGATTACTCGTGAATTTATTATAGTTGGATGTTTAATTTTGCTTATATTTTTTCAAAGCTATATTTTATCTTTATTTTCCATATTATTTTTTTTGATAATCTCTTTATTAGTTTTATTTTATTTTAAACCTATAATTAAAAAATTAGGAATTAAACTTAGAGAAACAGATGGATTATTAATAAAAAAATCACTAAATATTTTTTTATCTATAAAATTGATAAAAATTTTTAGTAAAGAACTCTTTTTTCAAAAAAATCTAACTGATACCTTAAGAAAATTTGAAGATATAAATAAGAAATTCTATGTTATTTCTTATCAACCCAGATTATTTTTTGAAATTACAACTGTATTATTAATTTTAATTATGGTTGGGATTATAAGTTTTTTTAATAGCGATATTAAAGAACTAATCCCTCTCATTACTTTAATTGCTGCAACTTTTATAAGAATGATGCCCTCTTTTGCTTTAATTTCTAGCTCCATTAATGCAATAAAATATAATGAACCCTCTACAAAAAAGTTGAGAGAAAATTTAGATTTACTTGAACATTTTGATAAAATTGGATCTCACAAATTATCTTCAGATTTAAAGTTTAATATTCACAAAGACTTTGAAATAACTCTAGAAAACATAAATTTTAATTTTAAAGACAAAATTATTTTTAAAAATTTAAATTTAAATTTAAAATCTAATAGTTTTATAACAATTTTTGGTGAGTCTGGATCTGGAAAAAGTACTTTTTTAAATATTTTATTAGGTTTATTAAAACCTACAAATGGAAGAGTTTTAATCAATGGCAAGAATATCCAAGATGGAATTAAGAATTGGTTTTCGAAAGTTGGTTATGTTGATCAAGAAACGATTATATTAAATGACAGTAATATTCTAGAGAATGTTGCATTTGGCGAAGAAAAGCCAAATTTAGAGTTATTTTATTCTGTGATGAAAAAAGTTAATTTGTATGAATATTGCAATAAATTACCACTAAAGGAAAAAACTAAATTAAGTGAATTTGGAAAAAACTTATCAGGCGGTCAAAAACAAAGAATAGGTATTGCAAGAGCATTATATCAGCAACCTAAAATTCTTATATTAGATGAGCCTACATCAGCATTAGATGAAGATAATGAGATTGAAATCTTTGAGTATTTGAAAAATTTAAAAAAAGATATGATTATTGTTGTGGCAACACATAAAATTAATGCTAAAAATTATTCTGATAGATCATATAATATTAAAGAAAATAACATTGTGGATTTTAATGATTAGTAGAAAAAATAATGTTTTGGGAATAATATTGGCAGGTGGAATAGGATCTAGATTATATCCAATGTCATCAATTGGATCTAAACATTTTTTATCTATCTATGACAAACCAATGATATTTTATCCACTGTCAGTATTAATGCTAGCAGGAATAAAAGATTTTGTAATAGTAACTCAAAAAAAAAATGTGAGTACTTATAAAAAAATTTTAAAAAATTCAAAAAGTTTAGGAATATCGATAAAATATAAAATACAAAACAGAGCCCTAGGAATTGCACATGGTTTAAAAATTGGATCAAAAAATACAAAAAAAGATATTGCTTTGATTTTAGGTGATAATATTTTTTATGGTCATGGCTTCAATATAATTTTGAACAAATTAATGGATTTTAAAAGTGATGGTCAAATTTTAATCACTCAAGTTAATAATCCTAAAAATTTTGGAGTATTAAAGTATAATAAAAATAAATTACCTATAAAAATAATAGAAAAACCAAAAAAATTTATTGGGACTGATGCAGTTGTTGGTCTATATTTTTATAAAAACCTAGTATTGAAATATTTAAATTTAATTAAGCCCTCTAAAAGAGGTGAACTTGAAATAACAGATTTCAACAATTTACTATTGAATAAAAAATTAATTACTTATCAAAGATTGGGGAGAGGATTTGCCTGGTTAGATACAGGCGATCCTAGTAGATTGTTAGAAGCATCTAATTTTATTGAAATTATTGAAAAGAGGCAAGGTTTTAAAGTAGCTTGTTTAGAAGAAATTGCTTTAAATCAAAATTTTATTTCAAAAACACAATTTATTAATGTAGTGAATAAGATGCCTAACAGTGAATATAAAATGTATCTAAAAAATTTAATATAAAAATGGTATGAAAAATAAATGCAGAATAGAAAAGGATAAATTAATATCTTTTTTAGATCTCGGTAAACAACCTTTAGCAAATGGTTTTATTAAAAATAAAAATTATAAAGAGTATTTTTATGATTTAAAAGTTGGCTTCTCAAAAAAATCAAAAATGGTTCAATTGCTAAATGTTCCAAAAAAAGAAAAAATGTTTAATAAAAATTATGCATTTTATTCAAGTACATCGAAGTTTATGGATCAACATTTTGAAATTTTTTCTAAAAAAATTAAAAATTTTGTTAAATCAAAGAATATAAAAAACCCCCTAATCGTAGAAATTGGATCTAATGATGGAATAATGTTAAAAAGGTTTAAAAATTTTAACCATATTGGAGTAGAGCCTTCAAAAAATGTAGCAAATGTTTGTAAGAAGATAGAAAAGTGCAATGTACTAAATGAATTTTTTAATTCCTCTAGTATTAAAAAAATATTTAGAAAATTTAAAAAAAAAGTAGACGTTTATTATTCTGCAAATGTAATGTGTCATATAGAAGATATTAAATCTGTTTTATTAAACATTTCAAAATCTCTATCAGATAAAGGAATTTTTGTTTTTGAGGATCCTTACTTGGGTGAAGTAATAAAAAAAAATTCTTACGATCAAATATATGATGAACATGTTTATTTATTCTCAATTCAGTCTATCAATAATTTAGCTGAGATTTGCAACCTTCAATTGTTTGATGTAGAGCCACAGATTACTCATGGAGGCTCTATGAGATATTTTTTGTGTAAAAAAAATCAATATAATAAATCAACAAGATTAAAAAAATATATTAATAACGAAAAAAAATTAAAATTAGATAAGTTATCTACATACAAAAAGTTTGCTCAAAGAGTTTATAAATCTAAATTTGATTTAATAAAATTATTAAAAAAAATTAAGAGAGATGGAAAAAAAATTAGTGCATATGGAGCGACATCAAAAAGTACAACTATTTTTAATTTCTGTAAAATTGATAGTAATTTAATAGATAACTATTATGACAACACAACAGTAAAACAAAATAAGTTTTCACCAGGTATGCACATACCAGTCAAAAGTTTTTCAAAAATGAAAAAATATCCAGATTACTTTTTTCTTTCTGCATGGAATCATAAAAAAGAAATTTTTAATAAGGAAAAAAAATTTAAAAATAAAGGTGGAAAATGGATTATGCATGTTCCAAATGTAAGAGTAATTTGATTTATAAATGTTATTTTTTGCAAGTCCAAGCGAACGTTTTAAAAAAAATAGAAAAAAAGAAATTAATTTAATTGATAAATTTCTAATATCTAAACAGTATATTTTAAGTAAGCATCTAGAAATTTTTGAGAAAAATTTTAGTAAATTTATTTCATCAAAATTTTCAATTGGAGTTGCTAATGCAACAGATGGAATTGAAATACTTCTAAGATGTTTTGATATTGGAAAAAAAAAAAGTGATCAAGTTATAACAGTTTCACACACAGCTCCCGCTACAATAAGTGGAATAATATCAGCAGGTGCAGTACCTGTCCTTTGTGATATTGGGGATAATTATTTAATGGATGAAACTCAATTAGAAAAACTAATTAATAAATATACAAAAGCAATAATTGTTGTTCATATTTATGGCTATGCTTTAAATTTAACAAAAATCAAAAAATTATGTAAATCAAAAAAAATACTTCTCATAGAAGATTGTTCTCAAGCGCATGGAGCCGAAATAAATGGTAAGAGAGTTGGAAGTGTAGGTGATTATGGAGTTTTTAGTTTTTATCCAACTAAAAATCTTGGTGGGTTTGGTGATGGAGGAATGATTACAGTCAATAATATAAAAAACTATAAAAAAATTAAATCTTATAGAAATTATGGACATAATGATAAAGCTATAACTATTTATAATGGAAGAAATTCTAGATTAGACTCAGTTCAGGCTGTAATTTTAAATTATAGATTGCGTAATCTTCATTTAGATAATTTAAAAAGAATAGATTTAGCAAAAAGATATAATGAAAAATTAATTGGTTTACCAATAAAACTACCTCCATTTACAAATAATTTAGTCAATGTATTTCATCTGTATGTAATTAGGATAAACAAAAACCTTAGAAACAAATTAATCAAATTTTTGATAAAAAATAAAATTTTCCCTGGGATACATTATAAATTACCAAATTATTTACATCCAGCTTTTAAAAATAAAATTATTTATAAAGATTTAAAAAATAGTAAAAGGATTGCAAAAGAAATAATTTCATTACCAATTTATCCAGAACTAAAGATAAATGAACAAAATAAAATAATAAAAATGATAAGAACTTTTTTTAATGAGTGAATTAATTAGATCAATTAATGGCATAAAACTAATGAAATATAAAATTCATAGAGATAATAGAGGTGTATTTTATGAAGTTTATAATAAAAAAATTTTTAATATTTTGAAAATAAAAGAAAATTTTATTCAAGACAATATTAGCATTTCAAAAAAGAAGGTATTAAGAGGAATGCATTATACAATTAAAAATCCACAATCACAATTATTGACTGTTATGTACGGAAAAATATTTGACTGTCTAGTAGATTTAAGAACAAATTCAAAAACTTTTGGAAAATATTTTTCATTTAATCTAGACTCAAAAAATATAAATCAAGTTTATATGCCACCAGGTATAGCGCATGGATTTTGTGTATTATCAAATAAAGCAATCTTACATTACAACACCTCAAGCATCTATGATCCTAAAAATGAAGGTGGTTTGATATGGAATGATAAAAAATTAAACATTAAATGGCCAATAAAAAAACCCATTATTTCTAAAAAAGATAAAAAATTTAAATCATTAAGTGAAATTATAAATTTTAATAAATTGCCAATTTTGTGATTGTTAGAAATATTTTTTTATTTGGACAGAACGGTTTTATTGGAACTCATCTTTATAATTTTTTAAAAAAAAAAAAAAATATTAAAATTATTCAAAATATTTCATTTAAAAAAAAAGAAAAAAATAAAGACATAGAGAATTATTATAATAAATATTGGACAAAAATTGTTTGCAAATGTGATACAATAATTTATCTTTCATTTAATAATGATTTAAATGACTTAAAAAAAAGTCCATTAAATTCATTCAGAGAAGCACTTTATCCACTGTATTTACTTTGTGATATAGTTAGAAAATCAAAAAAAGATTTAAAAATAATTTATTTATCAACAGCGAGTTTATATGGGGCCAATATAAAAATTCCAGCAAATGAAAAATCTAAAATTGAACTTTATAACATCTATGAACAACTTAAATATTTGTCTGAAAAAATTTTAATGAATTCAAAAATTAAAAACTTAAATTATAATATATTAAGATTATCCAATGTTTATGGTGAAAATATTAGTAAATCTAAACAAAGTAATAGACAAGTTTTAACTAAAATTATTCAAAACGCTTTTGAGAAAAAAGAAATAAAAGTTTTTGGAAGTGGAAATTTTTATAGAGATTTTGTTAATGTAAAAGATGTATGCCAAGTTATATATAAATTAATTGTAAAAAATAAAGTTAAAGATGAAATTTTCAATATTGGTTCTGGACAAAAATTGAAATTAGTCTCAATATTTAAGAATATTAAAACTTTAATTAAAAATGATTATGGTATTTCAATTAAAATTAAAAAAATAAAACTAAAAAATATAAATACTGATAAAAGTGATACAAGAAATTTTCAAGCATCAATTACTAAAATTAAGACTAAGTTAAATTGGAAACCACAGATAAAATTTAGTGTTGGTTTAAGAAATTTAGTAAATTATATTTATGCAAACAAAAATTAAGAATATAGAATTTAAAAAATTCGTAGATAAAAGTGGTGAGCTAATTTTTATTGAAAGTAAAAAAATATTTAAAAATGGATTCAAAAGATTTTTTGTTGTTAAAGCTAATAAGAAAGTTATAAGAGGTAATCATAGCCATAATAAGTGTTCACAAATATTGTTTTGCTTAAATGGAAGTATTTTAGTTTTTGCTTTTAAAAAAAATAAAAATTCATGGGTAAAATATAAACTGAGTAAAAATTCAAACTACATAATTGTACCTCCTAATAATTATTTGAAAATTAAATATATGAATTCCAACTCTATTCTAGGTGTATTATGTGATAGATATTATGATCCAAAAGATTATAACTACAAAAAAAAATAAATATTATGAATATTCTAATCACAGGTGCGCTTGGTCATATAGGATCTCATTTAATCAGATACCTCCCAAAAAAAATAAAAAAAAGTAAATTTTATTTAATTGATGATTTAAGAACTCAACGTTATTTATCATTAATTAATCTGCCAAAAAATTCTAAATTTAAATTTTATGATCAACCTATTTCCAAAAATTTAATAAATAAATTAATTAAAAAAATTGATGTAGTAATTCACCTGGCAGCTACAACAGATGCAGCAAGCAGTTTCGGAAAATTAAATATTGTAAAAAAAAATAACTTTGAAAATACTAAATTAATATCTGATGCTTGCGTGGCACATAAAAAAAAAATAATTTTTATTTCATCAACAAGTGTTTATGGTAGTGCAGATAAAATTATGTATGAGGATAACGAAAATTTAAACCCTCAGAGTCCGTATGCAGACATTAAAATTAAAGAAGAAAAATATATAGAAAAATTAAACAAACAAAAAAAATTAAAATCATTAATACTGCGCTTTGGTACAATAGTTGGTTTTAGCTATGGAATGAGATTTCATACGGCGGTAAATAAATTTTGTTATCAAGCTTCAGTGGGGCAGCCATTAACTGTTTGGAAAACATCATTAAATCAAAAAAGACCATATCTAGGTCTTAATGATGCATCTAGATCAATAGAGTTTTTTTTAAAAATTAATAAATTTGATGGCAAAAAATATAATATCTTGTCAAAAAATTTAAGCGTGAAAGATATTATTGACACAATAAGATTAAAGAAAAAACTAAAAATTAAAATGGTTACTAACAAAATAATGAATCAATTAACTTATACTGTTAGTACTCATAAAATTAATGAAATGAATTTTAATTTTAAAGATAATTTACAAAAATTAATTTTAGAGGAATTAAAATATTTTGATAATTTAAATAGTGCTTGATGCAAAAATTTTATGAGATATGCGTCGGAGTTTCTACTTTCAATGGTGAAAAAACATTAAACAGAACATTAACTTCTTTAGAAGAACAATCTTTTAAAAATTTTTCAGTTTTTATATCGGATGATGGATCAACTGATAAAACTCTAGATATAATTAAAAAATTTTGTGATAAAAATAAAAATTTTTTTTATGAAGTAAATAAAAAAAATAAAGGAATGATAGAAAATTATAATAATATTTTTTTAAAATCTAATTCAGAATACTTTACTTGGGTTGATCAAGATGATTATAGAGAAAAAAATTATTTATATGACTGTTATAATAAAATTAAAAAAAATAAAGATGCATCATTAGTATTTGCTAAAACAGGGGTAAGAAATAAAAAAAATAATTTGTTAATGCACATTAATACAATAAATTCTATATCTAAAGAAAAAGATGTAAAAAAAAGATATAAAAACTTACTAATTAATTTTCATGACACAATTATATATAGTTTAATAAGATCAAATTCTTTAAAAAAAACTAAACTATGGACTAACATAAATGGTTCGGCAAATAGATTGATTTTTGAATTAGCGTTACAAGGTGAATTTTTGCAGGTAAATAAATTGCTATCTTTTTATAATGGAAGAGGTTTAGCATACAGGTACTCGGTTGATATTGAATACTATAGGCAAAGTAAAACAAAAAGGAAGTTTTATCAAATTCCCTTTCTAGTATTAATTATTTGCCAGTTACAAGATGTTTTTAAAAGTAAAATTTCTTTATATTCAAAGATTATGATTACTTTGTATTTGTTAAATAATTTTGCAAAAACTAATTTTGCAAAATTATTTTATAGGTTTTTTTCAAAAATTTTTTTTAGAAAATTTGATAACATATTTTATTCATTAATAATAAAAATCATCCCTGAAAATAAAGATATTCATCAAATAGTTAAAAAAGATTTATATCCTGATTTTTATCCACCACATTATCCTTATAAAAATATAAGAGGTATAACTAAAATTTAGTATGAAAAATATTTTTAATAAGATTTTGAATAATTAAAACTTATATCAATCACTGATGGTTCAGGATCTATTTCAATTAATATTTCTCATTATTTAATTGATTTGAAGCAAGTGTTATTGATATAGATAATTTTGAAATTAAAGGTAAGTAAATATAATAGATAAAATAACATTATGAGGCTAAAAGATATCGATAGAATATTTTTTTTTTCATCAATAAA
>Ga0181552_10003844_pt1 | contig 10637 bp, 10 predicted proteins | sample 011ome_18_FD_130583 | JGI IMG/M metagenome (GOLD analysis project Ga0181552, IMG submission 130583) | Coastal salt marsh microbial communities from the Groves Creek Marsh, Skidaway Island, Georgia - 011501BT metaG (megahit assembly) | ecosystem: Environmental > Aquatic > Marine > Intertidal...
AGCGAGTATGGATGAGATTGAGGCATTGGCTCAGCAACACGGGATGTCTTTTCTCCGCTACCCGGTCAATCCGGTGACCTTTCCTGGTGAGGATCTAGAGGGTCTTGGATTGGCGTTCGATGGTCCGGGCAAAGTGCTCGCTTACTGCCGGACGGGTACTCGCTGTACTAATCTCTGGGTGGCTTCGAGGAATGTGGATGAGATCAAGGCGGCCGCAGAACAAGCCCAATCGCTAGGTTTTGATTTGTCTCTCGTGGCGCGCCTATCTCTTTGACGACGCTCGCCCTTTTATTGTATCCCGCGCTTTGACGGCATCTTGCGCTTCAAAAGCGTCATGGCTCAGGATTCAGCTCGAGACGTTTTGATCCAAAGATTTCAATAAGGCACTCAGGGCTTCTGCTTCAAGCTGACTCAAGTGCTGCCACGTTTCGTTGGTGCAGTGTTGGGAGCTCTCGCTCGTTATGTGCTCCGGGTGGTGTGCCTCGGCAATAGCCGCGTAGTCAAGGCTTTGTTCCCCCTGCGTTGTGCGCAGCGTGTACACTCTCACGGTAATTTCCGTTCCTTCGGGGACTGTGCCAGCGGTCAATGCCTCGAAGTATTTTCCTGCCGGCGCGAGACACTCGGTCGCCACATGTTTATCCACCGACCAACCGGCAGCCTTAAGAGTCAAGCCAATACTCTTTCCCTGCCTGATATGGCCGTCGGCTTCTGCTAGGGAGGACGGTGTGGGCTCGTGAAAACGGGTCACGGCGAGCGTTCGACAGATGGCAAGCTGGTCGTGCTGGCTGTAAAGATTTGCCAGGCGCACGCTGCTACTTTGCGCGAGCACCTCTACGCCATAGCTGCCAAACTTTTGCATTATTTGATCGCTGTTCAATAGCGTGTTTTCCCGCGTCTCGCCGTAACTTGTGGGGGCAAATATTACCCAACCAATGGACCCCAGGGTAAGCAAAAAAAAGGGTCTGATCAGGTCTAAAGTGATAAATCTCATGGGGCACATGATAATTCCTATCAATGCGACAGACCTATAATCAGAAGCAGCACACTCTACACTAAATTGGTATCATCTTCCGCCTGATTCGCCGAGGTTCATTCGATGAAAAGAATAATTTATGCCATTTCGATCTACTTGGGTATGACCGCGATCGCCGCGTCGCAAACGGACCTATCACAGCGGGTTGATCAAATATATGACGACCAGTTGGCGGACTTGTTTCTCTGGTTTCACCAGCACCCTGAACTGTCATTCATGGAGCATGAGACCTCTTCGCGGCTCGCGGCTGAGCTGGAGGCCCTAGGCTATGATGTGCACACAGGGGTTGGTGGCACAGGAATTGTAGCGCTCCTAGCAAATGGCGACGGTCCTACCGTGATGCTGAGGGCGGATATGGACGGGTTGCCCGTTGAAGAAAAGTCCGGGCTCCCCTATGCCTCAACAGCGAAGCAAACAGATTGGGACGGTAATGAGGTGTTTGTGATGCATGCTTGCGGGCACGATGTTCACATTACAAGCCTGGTCGGTACCGCACGATTAATGGTTGAAAACAGGGATCAATGGGGCGGGACCTTGATGCTAATTGGGCAGCCCGCGGAGGAGCGAGTGGCGGGTGCGGCGGCGATGAAGAGTGATAATGTCTGGGCGCGTTATGGCCAGCCCGACTATGCCTTGGCATTCCACGTCACGTCGACGGTGCCCACGGGGAGGCTTGTCGCTGAACAAGCGCCTTACAGCGGCGCAGACACGGTGGACATACTGATCAAGGGCGTGGGAGCTCATGGCGCTAGCCCTCACGCCGGTATCGATCCAGTCTTGCTGGGCTCCCAGATTGTGGTAGCGCTGCAAACCGTGGTCAGCCGAACTTTACCCCCCCGACGTCCCGGTGTGATTACCGTGGGTTCTTTTCATTCGGGTACCAAACACAACATTATTTCCGATGGCGCCAAGCTGCAGTTAACGGTGCGCAGTGAGTCAGCGGAAGATCGGCAGCTACTGCTTGATGGCATCCGGAGAATTGCCGAAAACACCGGTAGGGCGGCGGGATTGCCCGAGGACTTGCTGCCTGAGGTCATTGTCTATGAAGACGAGGGCGTACCACCCACCCTGAACGATCCGGCGCTGCTCACGCAGTTGCGGAGCTCATGGACTGAAAGCTTGGGGGCGGGCGTTTTTTATGACGAGCCGCGTTTGGGTATGGGGGCTGAGGATTTTCCATACTTCACGGTTGATCCTTATATTCCCTCGGTTTACTTTGCGGTCGGTGGTACGCCCAAGGCGGATTTTGAGCGTGCAGCTCAAGGGGGACCGGCCGTGGCATCCCACCATTCACCGCTGTTTAAAATAGCACCCGAGGCATCGGTTGAGCTAGGGGTGGAGGCATCGGTGGCGGCGCTTATGGAGCTGCTGAGCCCCTAATGTCCTCCCCGCCGTGGCCTGTGTGGGATCGCCCCGTACGCTTTATGCACTGGTATTTTCCGGTGGCGCTGGGCTTTATGTGGTGGTCCGGTGAGCAGGGCTACACCTTGTGGCACAGCTGGTGCGGCTATTCGCTCATCGTGACAGCGGCAACCCGCCTCCTGTGGGGATTTATTGGCAGCTATCACACCCGATTTTCCACTTTTTTGAAGGGCCCAAAGGTTGTTGTTGATTACTTGCGGGGGCGATGGGAGGTAAAGAGTGGTCACAATCCTTTGGGTGGGTGGGCTTCTCTATTGCTGGTTTGCTTGGTGTTAAACCAGGGTGCCACGGGCCTATTTACCAGTGATGATATTTCTTTTGAGGGTCCATTGGCCTATTGGGGTGGGCAGTGGTCATCGACCTTGTCGGAATTGCATCACCTGAACTGGGTTGCGCTTCAGGGGATGGTGGTACTGCATTTACTGGCCGTGGCTTTTCACCAGTGGGTTCGCAAGGAGCCGATGATTCAGGGCATGTGGCGGGGGCAGAGCTCCAATTACCAGGGTGAGGTGGCGCCAGCACCGGTCTGGAAAGCTCTCGCAGTACTGGTTGCTATGTCGACCTTACTCTCCGGGGTAATTGCACTGGCACCCCAAGCTCCGGCCTACTATTAGCATCGAGCCAATGAGACCACACCATGAATAGCCCAACACTTGACGCCCACTGGATGCCCTACACGGGGAATCGCCAGTTCAAAAAAGATCCAAGAATGATCGTGGCAGGGCGGGGCGTATGGTACACCGATGATCGGGGACGGCAAATTCTGGATGGACACTCAGGGCTTTGGACCAGTGGGCTGGGCCATGGCCGATCCGAGATTTCCGCTGCCGTATCGGCACAGATCCAAGCGCTTGATTTTGCGCCGCCCTTTCAGTTCGGTCACCCGAAAGCCTTTGAGTTGGCAGCACGTGTCGCCTCGCTCATGCCTGAAGATCTCAATCACGTTTTTTTTACTAATTCAGGGTCGGAGTCAGCGGACACTTCCCTCAAAATGGCGCGAGCCTATTGGCGCCTAAAAGGTCAGCCAAACAAAACCCGGTTCATTGGTCGCGTGAAGGGCTATCACGGAGTCAACTTTGGTGGCATTTCGGTTGGCGGCATTCCTGCTAACCGCAAACCTTTCGGTCAGGGGATTGAGGCGGATCATTTGAGCCATACCCTGCTGCCTGAAAATGTGTTTGCCCGAGGTATGCCGGCTACCGGTGTGCACCTTGCCGAGGAACTGCTCGACATCATTGCGCTACACGATGCCTCGACCATAGCCGCTGTTATTGTTGAGCCGATGGCGGGGTCCGCCGGCGTACTCCCCCCGCCCAAGGGCTATCTGCAGCGTCTTCGAGAGATATGCGATGCCCATGACATCCTGTTGATTTTCGATGAGGTGATTACCGGTTTTGGCCGTTGTGGGGCTCTGACGGGTGCTGATGCCTTTGCTGTAGTACCAGATATTCTGAACGTCGCGAAGCAATTGACCAATGGCGCAATCCCGATGGGAGCCGTTATTGCCTCGAGCGAGATTTACACGGCTTTCATGGACAACGGTGGACCCGATTACGCGCTTGAGTTTCCGCATGGATACACCTATTCGGGACACCCGGTCGCCTGTGCGGCGGGACTTGCCGCGCTCGATATTCTGGTTGCGGAGTCGCTACCTCAGCGCGTGGCCCGCGAGTCACCTTTCTTTGAGGCGCTGTTACACGACGCGCTTGCCGACAAGCCCCATGTAACCGATGTTCGAAACTATGGATTCGCCGGTGCTATAACGCTGGCCGCTTATCCCAACGAGCCGTTGAGGCGCCCATTTGAAATAGCCATGCGGATGTGGGAGAAAGGGTTCCTCGTGCGCTACGGGGGAGACACGATTCAGTTGGCACCTCACTTTGTCATGGAGAGAGAACAAATGACTTCCTTGGTACAGGCACTGGCCGACTCTCTCGTTGAAAAAGCGTAAACTCCTCCCGAAATGATCGGATCTCTGTGCGTGCGGTGTCTGCATGCGGTAGCGAGACTTGCCGAATAACATGACCATAGGAAAGCGGGTATGAAGTTTGGAATAATTGTTGGCAGTCATCGGCGTGAGTCAGAGAGCGCCAAGGTCGGAGCGTATCTGTCAGCGGTGCTGACCGAGATGGGCCATGAACCCTGGACACTGGATTTGGGTAAGACGCCATTGCCACTTTGGGATGAGGGTGTGTTCTCGGGCGAGGGACAGTGGCAGGTTATGACTGACCTTAGCGAGAAGTTAAAAGTTAGTGATGCCTTTGTGATCGTCAGTCCCGAGTGGCATGGGATGGCAACATCGGGGCTCAAAAACTTCTTTATGCTTTGTTCTTCAACCTCTGGGTTAGAGCACAAACCTGCGCTGATCTGCTCGGTCTCTGCCGTTGACGGTGGCGCCTATGTGGTGGCTGAACTGCGCGCCAGTAGCTACAAAAATAATCGGCTGTGCTATATCCCTGAAAACCTGATCGTTCGAAATGTGGGTTCGGTGCTCAATGATGACGACAGTCTGAATGATCCCGAGGCCCACCCTTATTTTGTCGATCGATCGGCATATTGTTTGAGGTTACTAGCGGGTTATGCCGATGCCATGCGGTCATTGAGGACTAGGGATTTAATTGACCACGAAACCTACCCAAACGGGATGTAGACCCTCTGGTTGTTGAGGTCGTGTGGTACCGGCGACAATAAAAAATAAAAGTGGGAGGGAGTATGTTTTTGCTGCGTTGGCTTGTTGTCTCCTTACTAGCGCTGTTAGCAATCTGGGTTACCTATGCTGCGATTTTTTCCCCGATTACCCCAGCGGTTTGGGTGGCACCGGAAAATCCCGGGTTGACGGGGGTCTTTGCCCCTAACGCTCGGTTGCAGGCGGTGGAGCAAGTGGTCATGCCCGGTTTGGGTCCCGAGGATGTGGCCTGCGACGTTGAGGACACCCGATATACGGGCTTGGAAAACGGCGACATTGTTCGGTGGCAAGGCGAGGCTGCTCCAGCGGTTGTCGCCAATACCGGGGGCCGTCCTTTGGGGATGAAGGTTGACTCACAGGGTCGTTTGGTAGTGGCCGATGCGATGAGGGGTTTGCTGCGGATTTCGCCCGAGGGGGCGATCGAGGTATTGGCAGACGCCCATGCTGGCGAACCAATGCGTTTTGTCGATGATCTGGATATCGCTGCGGATGGAACCATTTGGTTTTCCGATGCCTCGCGCCGCTTCGGTATGCATGACAACCTGCTGGACTTTTATGAAGGATCAATGACGGGGCGTCTGCTTTCCTGGGACCCCACTTCGGGGGAGACGACTGAGCATCTTGGAGGCTTGTTTTTTGGCAACGGGGTCGCGCTAGGACCCGATGATGACTTTGTCCTCATCAATGAAACAGGGTTGGGGCGGGTACAGCGGCTGTGGCTGAAGGGACCCAAGGCAGGTCAGCAGGATATTTTTGTTGAGGGGTTGCCAGGCACCCCCGACAACATCAATTTTGACGGTGAAGGCACTTTTTGGATTGCCATGCCGTCGTTGCGCGCAAGCGCGGACCAGCTGGCGGAGCGCCCCTTCCTCCGCAACATGCTGGCGGTGCTGCCAGGCGTACTGATGACAGCCGTGGTCACGCCGAGCAGCTTTGTGGTGGGTGTCGACTTGGCGGGCAACGTAGTCCAGAACCTATATGACCCTGAACTGGGTTACCACTATATTACCAGCGCGACGCCATGCAACGGCACCTTATGGTTAGGGAGTCTAGCCATGAGCGCTGTTGGACGACTAGCGATCGACTGATTGGCGTCTACGCAAATTAACGGGTCACTTGGGTTCCTGTGTCTCAATCCATAGCAACATGCGTGTTTCCAAGACATCGAGTGGAATGGCGCCGGCCCCTAAGAGATGGTCATGGAAAGCACGAATATCAAACGCTTCACCCAGATCTTCTTCGGCGCGTGCGCGCAATTCCAACATCTTGAGCTGGCCGATTTTATAGGCTAATGCCTGGCCGGGCCAGCCAATGTAGCGATCGATCTCATTGATGATGTCGGTTTCGGTTTTGGCGGCGTTTGCCATGAAATACGCTATCGCTCTATCACGACTCCAGCCAAAGTAGTGCATACCGGTATCCACCACCAATCGGACAGCTCGCCACATGTCATAAACCAACTGGCCGTAGCGGGAATAGGGGTCCTGATAAAGCCCCATGTCGTAACCCAAACGCTCTGAATAAAGGCCCCAGCCTTCGACAAAGGCCGTGACACCACTAGCGCGCCTGAATTCAGGGAGCTCCCCTAGCTCCTGCGCGATAGCGATTTGCAGGTGATGCCCGGGCACACTCTCATGGACGCTCAGCACCTCCATCTCGAACTTGGGCCGCACCTCAGGTTTGTGCAGGTTCACGTAGTACCATCCGGGACGGGTGCCATCGGCAGCAGGCTGCATGTAATAGGCCGTTGTCGTGTCCGGTGCGATGTCCGCTGGAATGGGTCGTACGCCATATGGCATGCGTGGCAGCGTCCCAAAGAGTTTTACCAACTCAGGATCGAGACGTTTTGAGACCGCTTGGTAACCCTCGAGGAGCTCTTGGGGCGTGCTGTAATAAAATTGTGGATCCGATCGAAGGAATTCATTAAAGGCTTGGATATCGCCGTCGAACCCGACATCTTCAATTACCGCTTCCATTTCTGTTCTAATTCGAGCGACCTCATCGAGCCCTATTTGATGGATCTCTTCGGGTGTGAGGTCGGTTGTGGTAAAGCTCGAGGCTAAAAATTGATAGGCGCCTTTGCCGCCCTCTAGAGAGCCGATGCCCGGTTCAGGACGACTGGCCGGCAAATAGGTCTCGTTAATAAAGGTCTGAAACTTCTGGTAGGCGGGGTTGAGCACTTCGGTAATGACCCGTTGCGCCTCGGCTTGAATATCCGCCTGAACGTCCGCGGGGATCGCCTCTGGTAATTGCTCGAAGATCCCATAGAAAGGGCTCAGGCGAGGATTGTCGTTAATAACCCGTGCCAATTGTGCTGGTACCCGGGACATGATGACCTGCGCTTGGACGCGGTTTTGCGCGATACCCTGCTTCAGAAGAGCCGTATATTGCGCTAATTGCACTGGCATTTTTTCCAGTCGCGCCAACCAATCCCGATAGTCAGCTTCGGTGGTAAAGGAAAGGCGCTCTGCCATGCCAAACCGGTGCTGCGGGCCCGACCGCATATCGATGGCGATTAGATGCAGGCCCTGTTCAAAACGCTGTCGCTCATCGTCAAGTTCGCGCAATAACATCAGCCGATTCAGCGCCGTTTGATCGCTCAATCCCGCCGGCTCAATCGACTGCAAACGCTGCGAAAATTCACCCAGTGCTTCGTGGCGACTGGCTATAGCCTCCAAGCTCAGGTCGGTCCAGTCGCGATTACCCGATCGATCGCCATACTCCAGACGCCACTCTGGATAGTTTTCAAGGGTCCATGCCCAGTGTTCTTCAATGACGGCGTTAACCGCGGCGTCATTGGCAACCGTTGATGCCGCAATGAAGAGCCCCAGCCAAACCCCGATTGTCTGTAACCATACCGTCGTGGGATGTTTCATGGGTTTACCCCCTGCCCAGGATGGACCTGGCAACCAGCTCACGCATGATCTCGGAACTGCCTCCATAGATCGTCTGAATACGCGCATCGACGTAAAAACGGGATATCGGGTATTCGGTGGTGTAGCCGTAACCGCCAAAGCATTGCAGGCACTGATCGGCGACGCGACACTGCATCTCGCAGCTGGCGAGTTTCAGCATGGCGGCTTCATCCGGGCCCAGCGCGCTCTGCGCATACTTGTTTGCGCATTGTTCATAAAAGGCTCGGTTAATCGCAATGTCGGTTTTCACATCAGCCAGCTTAAACCGGGTATTTTGAAATTGACCGACTTTCTGGCCGAAGGCTTCGCGCTCCTGCACATATTTGATCGTAATATCCAAGGCACCTTCCGACGCGGCGACAGCCTGGGCGGCGATCCCGAGTCTTTCTCTTGGAAGTTCGTCCATCAGAATGGCGAACCCTTTATTGACTTCTCCCAACAGCGCCTCGGCCGGCAATCTGACATCAGTGAAAAAAAGCAGCGCCGTATCAGAGGTGTGCTGGCCAATTTTTTCTATCTTTTTCGATTTTTCGAAGCCCGGTGCGTGGGCGTCAACGAGGAATAAAGATGTTCCCTTGGCGCCCTTTCCGGGGTCAGTGATCGCGGCCACGATAACCAGGTCCGCATGAATCCCGTTAGTGATAAATATTTTCGATCCATTGAGAATCCAGTCGTCGCCATCTTTCACCGCCTGAGTTTTGATGCCCTGAACGTCAGACCCTGCGCCCGGTTCGGTCATGGCGAGCGCTCCCACGCATTCGCCGGTTGTCATCTTAGGCAGCCAGTGAGCTTTCTGCTCTGAAGTACCATGCCTGCTGATATAGGGCGCGACAATATTCGAGTGAATGCCATAGCCCGATGCGAATCCACCAAAACCCATGTAGGACAGCTCTTCGATCATCGCCAAGGTGACGTGAGGTGAGGTCCCGGCGCCGCCGTATTCTTCGTCGACGTCAGGGCAGAGTAATCCCGCATTGCCCAGGGTATTCCAAAGGCTCCTGGGCACACTATGCGCTTCTTCCCAAGCCTCATAGTGAGGGGTGATTTCCTTTTCGAATGCTCTCCTCGCCATGTCGCGAAATAGCTGCATCTCGTTCAAATCGACTGCTTGATTCATGGAAAATTTCCAATAGTGTTGTGTCGTTGGGGAGGTGAGTATGCCGAATTTTGGCCTGCTCTCAAAGGATGGTAGGGGGATCGGAATGTGTGCAGAATGTGTCGGTCTCGTGATTGAGGTAGGGACCGAAGAGGTAGAAGCATGATCGGATCAGCGGACTCCATCGCCCCGGAGCAGCTCTCTGCTTGGTGTGATGAAGTCACTAGCGAAGGCTTCGTGGTGCTGCCCGGGGTTTTGTCGGACCGGGAAGTGGCGCGTTATCGCAGCGCGCTCGCTCCCTGGATCAGTGCGGGGCCTAAGGGCAGGAACACCTTTGAAGGGCGACAGACGCACCGCGTGTATGGACTCCTCGCAAAGGATCCCTGTTTTGCGGAGCTCATTGCCCATCCCACCCCTCTCGCCGTGGCCGAGGCGCTGTTGGGCACAAGCTGTTTGCTGTCAGCATGTTTGGCCATTGACCTCCAGCCGGGAGAGAGTCATCAGCCCTGGCATACCGACGATGCGCATATCCGGGTGCCGCCGCCCCATGACATCTTTGGCATCTCAGTCTTTTGGGCTCTGGATGATACAACCGAGGAAAATGGGGCCACTGAAGTGCTGCCCCGAAGCCATTGCTGGGCCGAAACCGATTTTCCGGGTGTGCTCAAAGATCAGGATTTCGCAAATCAATCTACGCCGGACCCATGTGATGACCCTGGTTTTCACCCAGATGCCGTCAAGGTCACACTAAGCGCGGGGTCACTGATGATCGCGCGGGGTGACCTTTGGCATCGCGGCGGGGCGAATGTGTCGGCTAGCTCGCGCCTGATTGTGACTCCCCAATACTGCGCTGGCTGGGCCCGACCCCTTGAGACCATGCTATTGGCGGTGCCTCCTGCGGTTGTTTCAACTCTGCCGGATCGAGTCAGGGAACTCTTGGGCTACTCCATTCATTCGCCCTTCATGGGCTACGTCGACGGCATGCACCCGGCTCGATTGCTCACTTCCGATTGACGCCCTTGAAAAAATCGACAACAGCCTGCCGGAGGAATCCTTTTCATTCCCACAATGGGGGGGTATCGTTGCGTCAGCGAGTCGGATGTACAATCGGGCGCAGTAGGGTGGGCCCAACAACCCACAACAACAAACGACAAAGACACACACGAGGTAGGGTATGAGAGAGTACAAGCAGTTTTATATCAATGGCGAATGGGTAGAGCCCTCATCACCCAACGACTTCGAGGTGCTGGATCCGGCCACAGAAGAGGTCTGTGCCACCATATCCCTTGGCAATGAGGCCGATGTAGACAAGGCAGTGGCGGCAGCAAAAGCAGCCTTTGAAACCTTTAGCCAAACCTCGGTGGAAGAGCGCGTTGCACTGCTTGAGCGCATGGCTGAGGTATACAAGCGTCGTATTGGTGAGGTGGCCGAGGCAATACGATTAGAGATGGGGGCGCCCATCAAGCTGGCATCGACCGCCCAGGC
>Ga0181552_10003845_pt1 | contig 10637 bp, 10 predicted proteins | sample 011ome_18_FD_130583 | JGI IMG/M metagenome (GOLD analysis project Ga0181552, IMG submission 130583) | Coastal salt marsh microbial communities from the Groves Creek Marsh, Skidaway Island, Georgia - 011501BT metaG (megahit assembly) | ecosystem: Environmental > Aquatic > Marine > Intertidal...
CTGTTGAAAAAGGAGCCTTCGGAATCCCAACATTTTTTGTAGGAGATGAAATGTTTTATGGAAAAGATACTCTAAGAGAGCTTAAGGAAATGTCTTCCTGAAACCTTAATTGTTGAAATTTACTGAATCACAAACTCATCCTAAAAAGAAATTTTCTATATTTCTTTTTATAATCTTTGCCAATTTTCAATTAAATGCATCTATTTTTGATGAGCCAAAATCACTAAATCCTAGGCTATTTGAAGGTTGTACAAACCCAAATTTTCCCGAGTTAGATATTCATTATGAATCTGGTTCTGTCGATGCTGGAAAGATAGATATTGAATCAAATGGAGACGTAAAGCTGGATGAGGATGTTTTGATTGGGCTTGATGAGGGCATTATTAAAGCTTCTAGTGCAAGGTATCTGCAAAATCAAAATTTTGTAAAAGATATAAAGAATGGAAAAATCTACTTCTCTGAAAACTACTTCAAATTTTTGAATGGCTCTTTAGAAAAAGATTCTGGAACCTTGGCATTAGTTCAAGGAGAGTCATATTTAAAAGAAAGAAATTTATTAATTCGATATAGGTCGTTAGATGGAAACTTAGGTAAAAATCTTAGATTCCAAAATGCCAATCTCAGCTCTTGCAGTAATAGCTCTGAGGGTTGGGAGATTAGAGCAAAGACAATTGTTGTTGATGGTGAATCAAATCGTGGCCATATTGAGGATCTGACACTTAAAGTCCTTGATAAGACAATTCTAACGCTACCTTACTTACCCTTTGCAGCAACAACAGAAAGATTAAGCGGGTTTTTAGAGCCTGAATTGAGTTTTACATCTGATGGAATTGATCTTTATCTACCATATTATTGGGTTTTGACCAAAAAATCAGACCTTACTATCGCCCCAAGAATATTGAAGGAGAGAGGTAATGGTATAGAGGCAAATTATAGGTATTTAACCCAATCAAATTCAAATTCTTCAAATTTTTTTGATTTAATATTTTTTCCAAAGGATAAAGAATACAGAAAAAAATATACACAAGCTGATAATGACAGATGGGCATTTCGTTTAAAGGAAGAAAGAAGCTTTTCAGGCATTACAACTGCTATCGATTGGGCTAAATCTTCTGATTCAATGGTATTACTTGATTTGCCTTCAAGTCTTATAAATATAGCTAATCAACGAGATCATTATCTTTCACAATCAGTTTCAATAAATATGATGATAAATAATTTCTCCGCAAATATTATGCGGCAAGGTTTTCAAAGCTTGAATCCGTTCATAGTCAATGGATACATAAAAAAACCAGAAGTAAACCTTGAATACAAAAAATATGGCCCTTTGCTTTCATATTTTGCTAAAGCAAATTACGCAGATTTTAGTACAAATAAGAACAAGTATTTGCCTATAAATATTAATAGGAATAATCAAACTGGAAAACGATTGATTGCAGAAATTGGAATGGAGGCTCTATATGATCTTGAATATATTGACTTATCAATCAAGGGACTTCTTTTAAATAAAAAATATAACCTCGATAATGCAAAAAATCATACTAAGACTACCTCAATTCCAACAATTGAAATAAAAATCTCCTCCTTTCTAAGGCAGTCATATGAAAAAGGTCTTGCCCTTTTAGTGCCGGAGATTCTATATCAAAAAACAAATTATAAAGATCAATCAATGCATCCCATTTTTGATCTTCATCAACAAAATATTGGGAATTTAAATAGGTTAAATTCAAAATATTTTTTCGGTAAGGACAGAGTTCCAGATACTGAATTTTTACTTGCTAGGCTAAAGTGGCAAAAAAAAATCAACAATGATGCCAGATTCAACCTTCAAATAATTAAAAAAAATGAATTAGAAGCGAGCAAAGTTATCAATGAGATGCTTAATTATTATGTTGAAAGAGACAATCAAGTTGGCACAGATTTTTCATATGAGAATAAGAGACTTAGAGCATATTTTTCTGCAAATTATTCACAAAAAAGAAATAAACTTAATTTTGGAATGACAGGATTAGAAATTAAGCTTCCGGAAACGCGACTTACTTTTTCAAGAAACTTTCAAGACAATATACCCCTTTTAAATTATTCAAATAGGTTAGATTATGCAGAATTCTCTATAGAAAAATTCATGTCTAATGGCTATAAATTTATCGGCGGCATAAGTAAAGATTTTGATTCTAGTAAGAATTTAGAGACTTATTTTGGTTTTGGTTATGAAAACTGCTGTTTAGCTTTGAAACTTTACACATCAGATAAAAGATTATCAAAATACAATCTTCTTGATTTTTATGCTTTGCAACCTCATGATGCTGACTGGAATAAGATGATTGAAATCGAAAATAAAAGCAGGATTAATTTTGAGTTTGAGTTAAAGGGATTAACTGGTAGCAATAAAAGACTAAATAACTTCTTCTCTAATGTTTTCTTGAACCTTTGAAAAAATAAAGTGTCTTATTAATTAAATTTTCTTTATTCAATTCCTCTGCGAACATTTAATTAAGTACAATAGTTATTATGAAAAAATATATTTACATTGCTCTGACAATCTTAGTTATATTGCCAGTTAAAGCAAAAATTGAAATCCTTGATAGGGTTGCAATTATTGTTGAAGAAGGAGTGGTCCTTGAATCACAGATTAAAAGCATGTTTGAAAATATTGAAAAAAGATACCAAGATCAAGGCGCTCCTATGCCTCCAAAAGAAATTCTCATGGAGCAGATACATGAACGCCTTATTATTGAAGAGCTGCAATTACAATTGGCTAATAGAGCAGGAGTAAGGGTAAGCGATGGGGAATTGAATAATGCTTTTGAAAGGATTGCGGCAAATAACAATTTAAGCCTTGAGGAGTTCATTCAAACCTTAGAAATTGAAGGAGAATCATATGAATCTTTAAGATCACAAGTCAGAAAAGATATGGTGATTCAAAGAGTCCAACAAGGCAGGGTGAGTCAAGAAATCAATATCACAGAACAAGAATTAGAAGGCTTCTTGCAAACGGATGTAGCAACCAGGGAATTGTCTCCAGAATTATTTTTAAGACAAGTGCTTGTTTCAAGTGAAGAGTTAGCAAATAAAATATTAAACAGAATTTCTGAAGGTGAAGACTTTTCAGATCTTGCCAAGCAATACTCAACAAATAGTTTAGCTAGCAAAGGTGGTGAAATGGGTTGGAGAAATCTTGCTGACTTGCCAAGCCTCTTTGCGATCGAGCTAAAAAATAAAAAAAAGGGATATATCTCACGTCCGTTAAAGGGTGGGTCAGGTTTTTACATTTTAAAAATTGAAGACAAACGCGGTGATCTTGTGCGCTTTGAAGAGCAGTGGTCTGCTAGGCATATTTTGATGATGCCAACTAAATTAAGAGATAAGACATTCACTAAAAAAGAATTAGAAGAAGTAAGGATTAGAGCTCTAGAGGGCGAAGATTTTTCTCTGCTAGCAAAAGAATTTTCTGAAGATCCAGGCTCTGCCAGTAGAGGTGGTGACCTAGATTGGTTGAGTGTTGGTGAGACTGCACCAGCTTTTGAAAAAATGATGCTTGAAACACCATTAATGGAACTGTCACCAGTTTTTGAATCTGAATTTGGATTTCATTTCCTCCAAGTGCTTGATAAAAGAACTGAGGATCTTACAGAAAAAATGATAAAAGATAGAGCTTATGGAATTTTATTTTCTCAGAAATATGATGAGGAATTAGAAAATACCTTGAGAACCATGCGAGCAGAAGCTTTTGTAGAATTTAAAGAGTTAGATTGAAACAGCTTTTATACTCTCATGGTGAACCAGCAGGTATAGGTGTAGATTTAATCCTGCATCTATCAAAATCAAAATTTTTAGAAAAAATTAATGCTCCTTTAGTCTGTATTGCTGATAGCAAACTTTTAGAATCAAGAGCAAAAATTCTTGGACTTAAACTCAAATTCATAGAATTACAACAGCTGGAAAAAGCTCTACAAAATAAAGCTGGCATAGTGCAATTTATAAAAATTGCAGATTGCAAAGACCCTAGCCCAGGAAAGCTGAACCCTAACAATGCAAAATACGTAATTAAGAATTTAAACTTTGGAATTAAAGAAGCATCAAAAAATAAGAAAATTGGATTAGTTACTGGGCCGATACAAAAAAGTAATATTATGGATGGCGGATTTGCAGGCTTTCAAGGCCATACCGAGTGGATTCAAAAGAAAACTAAATCAAGTAGTGTTGTAATGCTTCTTTCGTCAAAAAAAATTAAAGTTGCGCTTGCTACAACTCATATCCCATTAACTGAAGTTACAAAAAATATTCAAAAAGCAAAATTAATTAAAATAATTAAAATCCTGCATTCGGGTCTCAAAAATAAACTTGGTATTAAAGACCCAAAAATAACTGTCCTAGGATTAAATCCACATGCTGGTGAAAATGGAAAAATAGGTGAAGAGGAGATCAGAAAAATTAATCCAGCGGTGAAGGCTTGTAGAGATATGGGTATCAATGCCTCATACGCCATCTCGGCTGATACAGCTTTTAATAAAAAAAAGTTGAAGGAAACAGATGCTTACCTTGCAATGTATCATGATCAAGCCTTGCCGGTCTTAAAAGCCATGAGCTTTGGTGAAGCGATAAATATTACGCTTGGAACTTCTATTGTAAGAACTTCTGTAGACCATGGGACAGCTTTAGATGTTGCTGGCAAGTTGAAGCCAAACCTCGGATCAATAAAAGAAGCGATTAAAGCTGCAGAAGTTCAACTGCAATGAATGATAGAGCACATAGGAGAAAACTAGGCCAAAACTATCTCATTGATCCAGTTATTTTATTTGAGATAGAAAGAGCAATTAATCCACAAGACAATAACCTCTTTTTTGAAATTGGTCCTGGGACTGGTGCATTAACAAGCCACTTGATAGGTCAAAATAGAAAAGTGATAGGAATGGACCTTGATCAGCAAAATATAATTTCTCTTTTAACGAGATTTCCAAAGAATGATAACGAGTTTATTCATGGAGATGTACTAAAAGACCCCTTAGATTTTTTACTTAAAACTAAACATAGGGTTGTGGGGAATCTTCCATATAATATTTCTACTCAAATAATCATTAAATTAATTAATTACTTTGACACAATTGAGGATATTCATTTTTTAGTTCAAAAAGAAGTTGCTCATAGAGTCTGCGCTTCGAGTCAATCAAAAGATTGGGGCAGGCTCGGAGTAAAAATTTCTGCATTATTTGAGACATCTATTTTATTCGATGTTCCTCCAGAATCCTTTGATATTAGGCCAAAAGTCCAGTCCTCATTCATTAGACTCATCCCTAGATTAAGTCCCATGATTGCATTGGAAACATTCTCAGAATTTTCAAATTTAGTTGATCAATCTTTTGCTAATAAAAGAAAGGGAATTAAAAATAATCTTAAAAAATTTGAAATCAATTACAAAAGGTTAAATATCAATCCGCTTGCAAGAGCAGAAGAATTATCTATTGAAAACTTTATTTCAATTTTTGAAACCATTGAAAGATAAATGAGTACTTATGTAATCGGAGATGTGCATGGCTGCTTTAGTCAATTGCTTAAATTATTGGACAAGATTTCTTATAACGCCCAAGAAGACAAAATCATCCTTACAGGTGACCTAGTCAACAGAGGGCCAGATTCTCTTGCTGTGCTGAATTATTGCATGGCAGATAGTAACATTACTTCGGTTTTGGGAAATCATGATCTCTATTTGTTGTATTTAATAAATACTAATCAAGCTAAAGGCGAATTAAAAAAAGTAGTAGAAGCAGAGAACAGTTCAGAAATTTTTGAATGGTTAATCAAGCGCCCAATGCTCATTCAAATTTCTGATCAATCAACTCAAAAAGAATTCATAGTAACTCATGCTGGCATTCCAGAAATTTGGTCTATAGAAAAAGCTGTACACCTAGCAGAGGAAGTTTCTAAGGCATTAAATACCGATCCATCCAAAATACTCAAGGTAATTTGGGGGAATGACCCAAATTCTTGGGATGAGTGTCTAACAGATGATGATAGGTATCGAGTGGTTATAAATTATATGACTAGAATGAGATTTCTAGGAAATTCAGCAAGTCTAGATTTGAAGAATACAAGCACAAAGGCCTCAGCAGGTTTCAAGCCATGGTTTGAATACGCATCTGAATCCTATAAACAAAAGAACCAATTTTATGTATTTGGTCATTGGGCATCTTTGAATGGTCAAACAAATAATCCTCATTTTATTGGTTTAGATACTGGATGTGTGTGGAAAGGCAAACTTACCGCTCTTAGAATTGATGATTTAGAGAAAATTTCGGTAAAGTATTAGCATGAAAATTTTTCAGGTTGGTGGATCTGTTAGAGATGAATTACTTGGCTTCAAGCCCAAGGATAGAGATTGGGTTGTGGTGAATTCTAGTCCTGAAGAAATGGAAAATAATGGATTTGAGCCAATCGGTAAAGATTTTCCAGTTTTTTTGCATCCAAAAACAAACGAAGAGTATGCATTGGCTAGAACTGAAAAAAAATCTGGTGTTGGCTATAGGGGTTTTAGATTTTACTTCGATTCAAGCGTCACCCTTGAAGAAGATCTCCAGCGAAGAGATTTCACAATTAATTCAATAGCTAAAGATCAAAATGGAAAAATTATTGATCCATTCAAAGGTAGACTTGATTTAGAAAAAAAAATATTTCGGCATACATCATCAGCTTTTGATGAGGATCCTCTGAGAGTTCTAAGATTTGCAAGATTTAAATCATATGAGCAACTCAACAGTTTCAATCTTCATGAAGAAACAAATATTTATTTTAAAAACATTGCTGCTTCTAATGAGCTCAAAGAGCTTTCTCCAGAAAGGGTCTGGATGGAAACCAAAAAGGCTCTTGAAAACAAGCATAGTGAAGAGTTTTTTAAGGCTATAAAAAAATATCAACTTACAACTCCTTGGTTTGAGGGGCTAAAGAATATTTCGTGTGATGGCGATATACCTGAACTAAAATGGGCTGATATACAAAGAGTGAATGGCTTTCAACTTTCAAAGCCGCTTCCAACGCCAAAAATATTTCAGAAAACGCAGGAATCTTTAAAACAGGTTCTTGATTTAATTGCTTGTGAAAATAAAAAAGAAAGATTTAACTTAGTTGAAAAAATGAATATACATAGGAATTATGAACTATTTCAAAGAATCTATGCTCATTCATCTATAAAAGAGCATCAGAATTACTTAGATAAAATATTTCAATCGGTCATGGATATTGATTTCTCTGCATTATCAACCATTCATGGCTCTGAAGTTTCGCATCAAAAACAATTGCTTTATTATGAAGCCTTAAAAGAAATCTTATGAGCAAAACAATTCTAATTACTGGAGCAGCCAAAAGAATAGGCAGAGAAATAGCATTGTCATTTTTTGATAAAGGATGGGATATTGTTATCCATTACAATAGCTCAAAAAATAATGCTCAAGTATTAGCAGATGAGATGAATGCTCGAAGAGACAATAGCGCAATTATCGCTCAAGCAAATCTTGATAATGCAAATGAAGTAATAAAATTAGTAGATCAAACCCTTTCAAAAAATAATCGAATTGATGCCTTGGTAAATAATGCTTCAACCTTCTACCCTACTCCTATAGGAAATTTCTCAGAGGATGATTGGAATTTACTAATGGGAAGCAATTTAAAGGCTCCGCTTTTCTTAATACAGTCATTCTTCAAGGAGCTCAAAAAAAACAAGGGTTTTATTATTAATATTACTGACATTAACGTTGATAAGGCCCTGATTAATCATTCAATTTATCTTGCAGCAAAATCTGGTTTACAAACCCTCACAAGATCTCTTGCAAAAGAATTAGCGCCAGATATTAGAGTAAATGCAATTGCCCCAGGCGCCATTCTTGAGCCACCCAACACAGAGTGGACAACAGAACAAAAAAATATCATTATTAATTCAGTCCCGTTGGGGAGAATGGGAACTGAGAAGGATATTGCAGATGCAGCAATATTTCTTTCTGAAGCAGAATATGTAACTGGCCAGATATTAAACATAGATGGAGGAAAGTCTCTCTGATGAATGAAACGAGCTCAAATAATCCTGATGGTCACAAAATTTTTTCAGGAACTAAGGAAGTGGCCGAAAACCTCAGGTTTAATGAATCAGGCTTACAAGAATGGTTTGGAGATAACATTTCTTCTGCTGGAAAAATCGTAAAGATTGCTCAATTTAAAGGCGGCCAGTCAAACCCAACATATAAAATAACAACTGAAAAGCAAGAATTTGTTTTGCGCAGAAAGCCGCCAGGAACTTTGCTACCATCAGCTCATGCCGTAGATAGAGAATATAAAGTTATGACAGCCCTTCAAGGCACGCAAGTTCCAGTTCCAAAAACTTATGGTCTTTGTGAAGATGAAGAGGTTATAGGAACCCCTTTTTTTGTGATGGATTTTCTTGGTGGAGATATTTACTGGGATCTATTGCTTGATGGTAAAACTCCCACAGAAAGAATGGAGATCTATAGAAGCAAGAATAACGTAATTGCACAGTTGCATAAGGTTGATTACCAATCAGTTGGTTTGTCTGATTATGGTAAACCTGGAAATTATATTGCCAGACAAGTATCTAGATGGACAAAACAATATATAGCTTCTGAAACTCAGAATATTCCTGCAATGAATAATTTAATAGATTGGCTTCCACCTAATATTCCTGATGAAGATGAAACCTCGATAGTGCATGGGGATTACCGACTGGATAATATGGTTTTTAATGCCAATAATGATGTCATGGGCGTGCTAGATTGGGAGCTTTCAACGCTTGGACATCCAATCGCAGACTTCAATTATCACTGTATTAGCTGGAGAAATATTCCAGAGTTAGCTGACGAAGCATTCTGCCAAAAAAATGGTATTCCCACTGAAAAAGAATACCGTAATATGTATTCTGAAATTACTGGTAAAAACCTTGATGAGCATTGGGAGTTTTATACTATTTTTAATATCTTTAAACTGGCTGGAATCTTACAGGGAATTATGGGCAGGGTAAGAGACGGAACTGCTGCAAGCAAGCATGCAGAAGATCGAGGAAACCAAGTGGTTCCTCTTGCAGAAGCAGCTTGGGACTTGGTCGAAAAAAACTATAAATAAATTCATAATAATTCTTCTAGCGGCTCAGAAACAAAACGATACTTAGCTATCTCATCACTCTCAAAAACTATTTCTTCATCATCACTTATTTGAAGAACTATATCTATATCAAGCGTCCTAGATGAAAATTTTGGTGCATTCCTATCTCTACCAGAGTTATCCTCAATATTTTTTAACTTTTGATTGAGATCGTCAAAGGAAAGTGAAGATACTCCACAAAAAATAAGGTTTAAGAAATCATCCCCATCAAACCCCTCTGCTTGAGTGGTGTATACCGAGGAGCACTCCGTTTCAGTGAGAATATCTTTTAATGCAGAAATGGCTAAATCAAGATTTGATTCTGGATCAATATTACTTCCAAGTGAAAGAAAGTACTTCATTATCTATGAATGATCACTCCAACATCTTCAGCATACCTTAATGCGCCTGGCTTAGAGACTCTTAACTTTAGCGAGTGAACTTTAAATTCATTCTTTACGAGCGCAGCAATGCCTTCCGCCAAAGTTTCTTGCAGTTGAAATTCAGATTCTTCAACGAACTTGATGATTGCTTTAGTAATTTTTTTATAATCAATAGTATCTTCTATGGCATCTGTTTTTGCAGCTCTCTTACAATCAAATGCTATCTCTAAGTCAATGCTCACTTCTTGACGAACTTCCCGCTCCCACCCAAATATTCCTATAATGGTTTGGACTCTTAAGTCTCTAATATAAACAATATCTTTCACCCTATTGCGTCCCCCAAAGGCCAACGTGGTCGAGCATGTGAATTAAGCTGATATGTTGCTTCATTTGTCTTCAAGCTTCCCAAGTATGCAATCATTGCTGCATTATCAGTGCAATGCGCAATTGGTGGATATAGAACTGTAATGTTTAAAGATTCCTGGAGGGTAGAAATTTTTTCTCTGAGTAATTTGTTAGCTGCTACTCCACCAGCCAAAATAATCCCCTCTCTACCAGTATCAATAAGAGCTTTAGATATTTTTTTAACTAGAACTTCTGTTGCAGCATGTTGAAAAGATGCGCATATATCTGCCTGAACTTCCTCAGTAATCTTGTCCAAATCTTGAACCGAATAAAGCACAGAGGTTTTTAAACCACTAAAACTAAAATCATAGTCATCACTGTGAAGCATTGGCTGAGGAAACTTAAATTTTTCAGGATCACCCTGCTGAGCCATCTTTTCTATTTCCGGGCCTCCCGGATAACCCAAACCAATAAGCTTTGCTACTTTATCAAAGGCTTCTCCAACAGCATCATCCCTTGACTGACCTAGAATCTCATAATCATTTAAACCCCTTACATCAATAATTAATGAATGCCCTCCGGATACAAGCAGCGTTAAAAAAGGGAAATCTAATTTTTCTCCACTTAGAAAAGGAGCCATCAAGTGCCCCTCAAGATGGTTAACAGGTATTAATGGTTTATTTAGAGCAAGTGCAAGGCCTTGAGCAAAATTTTCACCTATTAACAATGTTCCTAGTAATCCAGGCCCTGCTGTATAAGCTATTTGATCAA
>Ga0181552_10003850_pt1 | contig 10627 bp, 9 predicted proteins | sample 011ome_18_FD_130583 | JGI IMG/M metagenome (GOLD analysis project Ga0181552, IMG submission 130583) | Coastal salt marsh microbial communities from the Groves Creek Marsh, Skidaway Island, Georgia - 011501BT metaG (megahit assembly) | ecosystem: Environmental > Aquatic > Marine > Intertidal zone...
ATTTTATTAGTTTTTAAACCTTTAAATATATCAGCTTTAAAAGCTGGTAGAAACCAGAACAATGAAAACAGGGTAATAATGCTTGCTGATTGACTTCCAAGAATCATACTGTTAGCGCCTCCAAAGTTAAAACCTAATTTTCTTAAAAGAAAAGCTGAGTTATAATCTTTATATTTGGCTACAATGCTATTATCAAAGTTATTTACTCCAATCAATTCGACAATGAAAAATTCATATCCAATTATTTTAACTATTATCTCGAAATAAATAAATAAAATATTGATAATATATATAAAACTTATTTGTTTAATAAGGTGTTCTAATTGAATTTTTTCATGGTCTAGAATTTTAAAAAACATTATGGACATACAAATAACTGCAATACTACCCAAGCTTGCAAGTTTACCATAAATAATCATAGTAGAAATAGAATAAGAGATTAATAAAAGAATTACAAAATAGAACCTATAATTTAATTTTAATCTATATTGTAAAAATATAAAGAAAAATGCTAATAATGATAGTATGTCTGGCAAAAGAGATATTATTTTTGAATTGAAAAAAGCAGCAATAATTGGGCATATTAAAGCAATTAAAACTATTCTGTGGACAACATTATCCCTCGATATTAACATATTTAACAGAGTTCGAAATTAAACTTATTTATGTGATAATTAATCAATTACTTATTTTCCATTTTTTCAATACTCTAATTATATAATTACACTCTGAATGTGCAATGTTTTGATGTATTGGTACTATTACTAGTTTTTTATCAAAAAAAATAGCATTTGGATATTGAGAATAATTTTGAATTACTTCTTCGGGAATTTCCTCATCAGGCCATCGCCATGCGCCTATACCATTTGATCTTAAATATTCAACTAAACCTCCTTTGTTATCATAAAACACACATGCTTGGGGTACAATATTATCATTAAATACTTTAAAAATTAATTTAAAGCCCATTTTGAGTAGTTCATGATTAAGCTGGTTGAAGTTGGTTAGAATCTTTTTTTGAGCATCTTTTAGATATATTTTATTGCCTAGGTATTTTTTTAACAACCAAGAAGCCTTGCAAGCCTTAACATCAAGGTTATAAATTTTATAATTTTTATTTGATTGAATTTTAGTTTTAAGACTATTTATAAATTTACCATAAATATTAATACCTAATTTTGTCAAAAATTTTTCAAGAAAACGAGTAAGCAAGTAACCTACATCAGCAATTTTTGAAATACAATTTTTATTACAAACGGGAGTAATATCCTTAGCACCCTTATTGATTCTTAAAGCTCCACCATCAATTATTGGTAAACTTTTTCGCATACTAAAAATTTCAAGATTACCCTTAATACTTTTTTTGTTTCGGTTTAGTTGAGACATAAAACTGTGTGATGCATCCTCTATAACTTTAACTTTAAAGCTCTGGCATATCTTAACTAATTCATCAATGTTTCTAGTAAAACCAAAATAATGTACAACTAATAAAGCTTTAATGGATTTGTTAATTTTTAGAACTTTCATAACTTCGGTAACCAATAAATCTAGGTTTTTATCTACATCAATAAATATTATATTAAATCCAAACGCTTGGAGTGGTTTAATCGAAGAGTTACACATATAAGCTGGTATAATAATACTATCACCCTTTCTAACACCCAAATTTATGAGGCCTGATAATAATGCAATTCTACCTGAGGGATAAAAACTTATATTTTCTGTATTATAAAAAAAACTTTTGAAAAAAATATCTTTGATTTTTGGATAGGGTTTAGCATTAATAATCATTGTTTATCAATCAGCTAACTAATTTTTTTTTTAAATAACCAGATAAAATTATTGTAAAGTTAAAAGGGTTTTTAAGCCCAATTTTAAGAATAGAAATTATTTTTATTAAGTATGACACCTTAGAGCATAAAATATTATTAATACTAACACGTAACCTTAATAAATTCCACAATTTATCTTTTTGGTTTGTAAATTTTTGAATAAAAAATGTATGTATTCTTAATAAATTTTCTAAATTTTTACAAAATAGGTTTGAATTTGAAATCATATTAGATTGTCCGACTGTATAAAAGCCCAATGATTCTGATAAGAAAAAAAAATTTGCATTGTGCATTGCAAGACGTAACCATAGGTCATAATCCTCTACAGTTGCAAGTTCGTTTGTTTCATTGAATTTTAGATTATTTTTTTTAAGAAATTCAATTTTAACTGATGTGGCTGAAGTTGACAGGCGATTTCCAAATATCAACATTTCTCTATACATACGTTTAGAAGATGGTCCATACCTAGATATTTTACCAATTTTATTGATATCTTCATAATAAATATTTTCGTTATGACAAATAACATCCAAATTTGATTGGCATTGAATTGCTTCTAATGTAAACTCTAGTTTTTCCTTTTTCCACATATCATCAGAATCCAGAAAGCATACCCATTCTCCTTTTGCTAGAGAAATACCTTTGTTCCTTGGGCTTGCCGGGGTACCACTACCGGTTTGGAAAGAATAAATTATTTTATCATTTTTATAATTTTTACTTAGCCATTCGTGAGTAGCATCAGTTGAGCCATTATCGACTATAATCAACTCAAAATTTTGAAATGATTGATTTAAAACACTGTCAATTGGTCTGGATAAAGTGTAACATCTGTTATAAGTTGGTACAATAATAGAAAAAAAAGGCTTGTTCATATTTAGCAGAATTCTTCCTTGCAAAAAAATAATATTTCATCAATTAATGGGTTTAAAATATTATTTATTCTATAGCCTATTTGAGAAGTTAGTTTACTAACGTTATAATTTAATTCTATATTTTCATGATGATTGTTTGCTGAAAATATAATGTTAGGACGAAAAGAAAATAACTGTTCACAACGGTCGGCAATAATTACAGCAATGTTTAATAAAGAATATGAGGTACCACTACCAACATTAAATATTGGATAGTCCGGGGTTGGTTGTGCTGATAGAAAGTATTCAGAAATTTTAAAAACATTATGAATTGAAATAAAATCTCTTTGAATATTGGGGTTCGAATTTATTACTATAACTTTTTCAACAACCGCTTTTTTACATGAGTCATTAATAAATAATGTCCAATCATTTGCTTCTTTTATTAGTGGTAACCCAATTGAATTTGATAATCTAAAGATGGCTCCATTAATATGTTGATTATAAATACTATCTAGTAAAAAATCTTCTGCAAGTCTATGCGAAATAGCATAAGTACTCGATGGTTTTGGTAATGTATCTTCATCAAGTTGTCCTACTAAAGGTGAACTATAAACATGTGCGGTAGAAAAATATAAAAAATATTTCACTTTTTTTTTTATACATGATTGGATTAAATTATAAGTACCTATTCCATTAATTTTTATAGCAAGCTCTGGGCTAATTTGACACTTTTGGGAGTTTAGAGCTGCTAAATGTATAACGCAATCAACTCCATTACATATATCTGCCAAATTGCTTATACTATCAAAGTTATTGTAAACTAGTGAGCATTTCTTAAGCTGATTTGGGATTTTTAGGTCTTTTCTACTAGTGCCAATAATAACTTGATACCGGTTTTTCAACAAATATTTACTTAACCCACCACCAACATAACCTAAACCACCCGTGATTAAAATATTCATTTTACCATTTCTTCCAAGGTGCTTGGTTATTATTCCATAATTGACAAAGAGTAGTTTTGTCTCTTAAGGTATCCATTGGCCTCCAAAATCCGTGATGTTTGTAGGACATTAGTTGTTGTTCATCAGCTAGATTTGTTAAAGGTTCTTTTTCAAAGATAATTTTGTCGTCATCTATATAATCGAATACCTTATATTTGCATACGAAAAATCCACCGTTAATCCATAGTTTGTCACCTCTTGGTTTTTCTTCAAATGACTTTATAGTATTATTTTTAATTTCTAATGCGCCATATCTTCCAGCAGGTTGCACTGCAGTCATCGTAATGATTTTGCCATGAAGTTTGTGAAACTCAATACATTTAGAAATATCAACATCTGATAAACCATCGCCATAAGTTAAAAGAAAATCATCATGTCCAATGTGTGGAGCAGCTCTTTTTATACGACCACCTGTCATAGTATTAAGTCCAGTATCCAATAAAGTTACTTTCCAGGGCTCGCTCTCATTTTGATGAATTTTCATATTATTGTTAGCTAAATCAAATGTCACATCACTTTGGTGTAAAAAATAATTAGAAAAATATTCTTTAATTAAGTAACCTTTATATCCAAGTAAAATTATAAATTCATTAAAACCATAACTAGAATAAATTTTCATAATATGCCAAAGAATAGGTTTTTCACCTATTTCAACCATTGGCTTTGGTTTTAAATCAGTCTCCTCACTTAGTCTTGTGCCAAAACCGCCTGCTAAAATTACAACTTTCATTTATTATTTGCTCCAATTAAAGTCAATTTCCTCAATATTTTTTTTATCAACTTCCTCTGGGTTATGTTTAATATTTGATACATTCAACAAAATTGATATATCATCATATAATCCTTGGAAACCTAACCAAATCATTGGTGGAACTGTTAATCTGACATAATTATCTCTTGAAATTATAATTTGTTGAAGTTTCTTATCACTATCATTCCTATCATCAAACAGCACAAATCTAATTATACCAATTGGAACTATTATATTAAGCGTCATTTCCCTATGGCGTTTCCATGCTTTAACTTTGTTATTTTGTATTTCTGAAAAATAAGCTTCACCAAAAGATATATATCCATAATCATTTTTTTGGATAGCATGCAAAACATTTCCACCAGGTGTATCAATGATTTTTAAACGTGTAATTAAAACATCTTTAATCATTATTTGCCCAAGCTATATTTCTAGATTTTGCAATTTCTAAATATTTAATAATTTGAGAAATTGTAAAATTATACATAGATCTGTTTTTATTTTGATAATAATATTTATACCAGTCAACAGTCATTTTTATAGTTTCTTCAAATTCTAGAGTAGATTTCCATTTTAAGTCAGACAAAGCTTTATCGCAATTAAGTTTAAGCAATCCTGCTTCTTGTAAAATATTTTCTTCGCCTGAAATATCACTCCACTTAACCTTGTCCCAGTATTTTGACATTTCATTAATCAATTCATGCACTGGGTAGTTTTGCTCTATGGAGGGGCCAAAATTATAAGCTTGTCCATTGTGCTTTTTATCTTCCACAAGATTAGATGCTAATAAAAGATATCCACTTAATGGTTCTAATACATGTTGCCATGGTCTAGTTGAGTTTGGATTACGTATGTCAACTATTTTATTTTTTGACCACGCCTTCATACAATCTGGTACGATACGATTAACTGCCCAGTCACCTCCACCAATGACATTACCTGCACGTGCAACGCCAATACGGACATTTGAATTTGGTTTATTAAAAAAAGATTTCATATAACTTCTAATAGCAAGCTCAGCCATTCCTTTTGAAGCGCTGTATGGATCCTTCCCCCCTAACCGATCCGTTTCCTTATAGCCCCATACCCATTCAACATTATCGTATACTTTGTCGCTTGTAATCATAATAGCTACAATCTTTTTTCTAAGTAATGTCAAAGCGTTTAAAATATTTGCAGAACCTAATGCATTAGTTTCCATTGTTTCAAGAGGCTTCTCATAAGATTGCAGAACAAGAGATTGGGCTGCTAGGTGAAATATAAAATCAGGTTGAACTTTTGTTACTAACCTCTTAACCGCAGATTCATCTCTTATGTCTACTCTATAATCTTTTATAACATCTCTAACATATGATACTGAAAAGTTTGAAGGACTCTTTAACGTTTCAATAGAAGCTCCAACCACTCTAGCACCTAAGTATGTTAACCAAATTGATAACCAGCTACCTTTAAAACCAGTGTGTCCAGTAACAAGTACAGTTTTGTTAAAAAATATATTTTTCATCAAATACCCTTTAATCAGAATTTATAATAAAGTTACAGATTTAATAAACGATAATACTGCTTACTCATTTTTGCTCCTGAAAAGTTTTTAATATGTTGTTTAGCTTTTTTTGCTCTTAAACTAAAATCTTCACGATTTATAATATAATTAGTTAATGCTTTGGCAATATCGGAAGGAGATTCAGGGGGAATTAGATAGGCTACAGTTTTGTCAACAAATTCTTCTACTCCACCAACTTTGGTTGCAATAATTGGCACCTCTGCCGCCATAGCTTCTGCTATTGTCAATCCAAAACCTTCGAAATCCTTAGTTAACATTAATAGAATATTAAATTGTGAAATCAATTGGATAGACGAACCTGCTAAAAAGCCAGTAAAAAAAACTTTATCTTCTAAACCTAGTTTGTATGCCATTTCTTTTAGTCTATTTATTTCTTCTTTTTTTCCACTTCCAATAAATACTACAGTTATATTCCCTGTCATTTCATCATCCATGTCATTCATGGCTAAAAGAAGATCTTCATGTCCTTTATAGCGCTCAATACGACCAACTATTCCTAATAAAATATTACTTTTATTAATTTTTAATTTATTTCTAATTTGTACAGTATTAATGCTGTAATCAGTAATTAAATCTATGCCATTATGAATCACTCGAATTGGGTTTTTATAAGGATCAAAACCTTTATGGTCTATTAATGTCTGTCGTGTAGCTCTAGATACAGTTACTAGATCTGTAGCCCAAGTATGTATCATGTAATTTATAATTTTTTCGCCTGGGTAACGAATTATATTGCTGTGTAAAGCTCCATGGTGAATGATTAACATGCGTTTTTTTATTTTAATTTTGTATGCAGCCCATACCGTAGCTAGGCTGTGCCAAGATCCGGGATAAGTGCCATTCTGTACCATTATTGCATCTAATCCGTGAATAGATTCTAGTATGCGACATTGTGTCAATCTAAGCCAGAGAAAATAAATAGGAAAAAAAACAAATTGAAATAATCTAATTAAATTGTTTCGATTTTGTATTTGAAATGGCACCAATTCAACTTTGTGTTTTTCCAATTCACTTAGTATTCTAGTAAGACCTTGATTGTCTTCATTATAAATGATTGTGAATTGATCATCTTCAGGCCAATTTTTAATCAACGATAGTAAGTAAGAGTCTACGCCCCCAGCCTCATATTGTACCCAATGCACAGCGATTTTCACTAATACTTATCCCAAATTGAATTATAATTTTTTAAGAATGATTTATTTAACATATCAAAAATTTTCAAGATTAATATAAATATTTATTGGGCTATTTATTGTAAATTAAAACAAACAAATATAAATAAATTCGAGTACAAATGTTAATAATATAATATTTCAATATTTAATAAAACTTTTTGATCAGAAAATTTGTATGCTTAATAATAATGCATTAGTAAGTAAAGTTTACAGTGGATAAGTTAAAGCTTTTTTAAGCATTTTAGTTCGATCTTTAACATTGTTTGCATAACGATAACAAAAAGCATACCTTTCCTTTTGTGTTACAGGGTGATGCCACCATTTATTAACATCATCCCATACTTCAGTGACTTTGTTTGATAAAGACACTAAGCTGGTATGAAAAATTCCTACGCTTTCAAGTTTATCAAAATATGGCTTTGCTGATGACCTTAATGAGTGGTAAATACTATTATCACTATTAAAATAGATAAGAGTTGGAATGTTATAGAATAAAGTTTCCAAAATTGGAGTGCCATTATAGTTATGAACTACAAGCCGACTTCTATTTATTTGATTTTCCATAGATATTGTGCCCTTATCAATATTCAAACTAGGAAACTTTTTATACATTTTAATCTTTTCAGTCTCAGATTGCATTAGATGATACGATGGACAACGAATAACTATTTTACGTTGAATATTTAAAGGCAACATTGACATAAATTTAAGTTGATTATTATAAGATGTTTCATATGATTTTTGTTCATTCCAAGGTAAAATGTTACTAATCAATTGGCGGTCTGTTAATAACAAATTGCCTTTAGGATTATGTTTTACTTTTTTTACTTCTTTAAACATAAACGATGGAAAGTGCTTACTATTTTGATCAGTCCATCCCCATGTTAAAAAACGATCACAAGTGCTAACCTCATGATTTTCTGAAAAAGAAAATTTTCCTGTACCATAGTATCCCCCATGCTGACCAATTATGTAGCAGGAGTTTTTTTCAGTTTTTTCAGCTGTCCAAATTTTAAAAATTTCATCACCATCAAAAGCATTGCTAGTAAAAATAAACTTTGGATTTGTAGGCCAATTTAGCTTTTTTGCATAATGTCTTAATTCTTTATATCCTTCTAAATAACAGGTAGGTATTTGTTCTGATACTAATATACGTACAAAATTTTCAAAAGGGCTTTTTGCCTTATTACTGGATAATAAATTTTTTCGATAATTAAAATTAGCAGGGGTTTTGGGGGTTGGAGGTGTTATTCTTAAAATAGGAAATTGTCCAAGACTAAATTGTAATTTAACTAATTCCTTAAAACCTAAACTAGATTCGAATAATACTCCGTCTGTCTTTCTAGAAAATAAGCTATATATTGAAGCAGCTTTAACTAAAAAATGTTTAATTTTTTTTTTATAGCTTTTTGTAACAGAGAAAATATTCAGTTTTTGATTAAACTTTTCTTTATCATAATTCTTTATTTCACAAACAATATTGGTCCAATCTTTTAAAATAATACCGTATATTGCATGATCCCATTCATCAGTAGAACGATTTATAAATGCAAAATCAAGAAAATCAGTGGGAACCAAGTTTTCTCTAGGAACATTTAAAATTATTGCTTTATTTATATTGTTTTTTTTAACTATTTCTTGGATAGTTATCCATCTATTTAATAAAATAGATATAAACCAATAAACCCAAGGGCCTATTAAAATTTTCCAATATCTGTTGCTGTAAGACGTGCCGTGGATACCATTAAGAGCGTCTGTTAATTCTATTATTAAAGTATTGGATAAATCTAATACAAAGTTAAAATTTTTTTGTTGCTGATTTTTATCAATTTTAAAATGAGGTATAAACTGATAGTCCAATTTTTGTAATAATTTTAAACTAGGTTCTTTATTAAATTTATTTAAGAATAAGACTGGTTGGTTTTTACCTAAATAATCTTCAATAGGTGTAATAAAAAATATCCTAGACTTTTTTTTTGCTACCATAAAAAATAATTCCAAATGAATATTTAGTGTGAATATATACCAATGTTATAGGTTATCATTCAATGAGATCAAATGTAACTGGTGTTCCACGTTTAATATTACAAGCTGCTTTTGAAGAAAGAACTTTTTCTAGGTATTTGGGCGCTAGGCCAAAACCTGGACGTATTGATCGGACATTATCAATAGTAAATAATTCTCCTTTTTTGATATTCTTAACGACGTATAAAGATCTACGAAATTTAACAAATCCTTTTTCACTAGATTTATAACTGTAACTTACTTTTCCTAAGGATTCCCATGCAATTTTTGCCCCTAAACATAACTCTTTTAATTCTTTATATTCCAAAGAAAATGAATCGTCTGCACCTCCTCCATTCCTATCCAGTGTTACATGTTTTTCAATAATGGATGCTCCAAGTGCTATGCTTGTTATAGCCGTGGTGTTATCAATTGTATGATCAGATAGTCCTATTACAAGGCCAAACTTTTTTTGCATATGCTCTAATGTTCTTAAATTATAATCTCTTGCAGGTGCAGGGTAGCCACTTACACAATGTAATATAGCTAATTCTTTGCATCCCCCTTGTTTTGCGGCATCAATAGCCTCCCCAATTTCATTGAAGTCAGCCATACCAGTTGAAATGATCAAAGGTTTGCCAGTTTGGGCTACATATTTAATCAAAGGAAGGTCCACTGCCTCAAAAGATGCAATTTTGTAAGCAGGAGCGTTCAAGTCTTCCAAAAGATCGACAGCAGTATTGTCAAAAGGAGAACTAAAAATGGTAATATCCAATTTTTTAGCATATTCAAATAATGGTTTATGCCATTCCCAAGGCATAAAAGCAGACTTATATAATTCATATAGATTTTGCCCATCCCATAATCCACCTTCAATTAAGAATTCAGGTGTTTTCATATCTAAGGTAATAGTATCAGCTCTGTAAGTTTGTAATTTTACTGCATCGGCACCTGCTAATTTTGCCATTTCAATTATTTTAAAGGCATTATCAATCTTATTATTGTGGTTAGCCGACATTTCAGCAATCATATAAGGTGGGTTATTTAGTCCTATTTCCCTATTATTTATCTTCATAGATTATTACTTAATTTAATTGTTAAGAGAACCAATTCATTATCTTTGTCTTGCTATTATTGTTATATTTCTACCAATTCCTACATTAAACATTGCGCGATAATAGTTTATATAATTATTTATTCCATGTTTTTCATAAATCATAAGGTCATGATCTATTCTAGCGTTATTTGCATCAAAGCCACATGACTTATCCTTTATATAATTTGAACCTTTATGTAGTAAGTAAAGGTCAATTGGAAAATCTGTAAATGCATCTACAATTTTAAAACCATTTTTTTTGATAAACCTAGGCAACGTGTCTGTATTAAAATAATGTAAATGGTGTGGTGGAACAAACCAGAATTCATTATCTATCATTCGATTTTGAA
>Ga0181552_10003856_pt1 | contig 10618 bp, 10 predicted proteins | sample 011ome_18_FD_130583 | JGI IMG/M metagenome (GOLD analysis project Ga0181552, IMG submission 130583) | Coastal salt marsh microbial communities from the Groves Creek Marsh, Skidaway Island, Georgia - 011501BT metaG (megahit assembly) | ecosystem: Environmental > Aquatic > Marine > Intertidal...
AAGAAGTCTATTAACATATTCTTTAGGATATAAAATATTTGGTGGTTCAGAGACTAAGTCTCTAGCAAAGTTAGTTCCTGACTCTATTGCTTTATATTTTAATTCAGTATTTTTAAAATTTCTTTTAGTGATTACATTTAAAGATACATTTAAATCTTCTTTTTTATTTTTATATAAATTAAACTCATAAGATTTCAATCTAACGCCATGGATAAAATTAATTAAAAAATCATTATCTAGGTTCTTAGTCGTTTGATCATAAATTGAAATATTGTTAAAATTATTTTCTTTTATAAAATCATAAAACGCGGCTCCTAAATTTTCTGCTTTATGATCTTTTGTTACATTGGCTAAAATGATTGTTTTTTTTTCATTTAAATCAAAAAATAAAAAATTTTTCTTGCTATTTTTTTTTTTTAAAATTTGATTTACGTACTTAATTTCAGTTTCACTAAAAAAGCTTTTTAAAGATGAAGATATAGACTTAAAAAAATCCTTAACAAAAAAAACATGATTGGTCACATTTTTATTATTTCTGTTAGTTAAATAGTTTATTTTTATAGTCATGAATTTATTACCTTATAGATCTGATAAATGTTATATAGAACTAAAATAATATATTTCAATGAAAAAAATAATTTTTAGAAAATTTACATACGATTATTTTACTTTTTTTTTAATAGCGTTATTAAGTACAAGTGTAATTATTTGGGTATTTCAAGCTGTAAACTATTTAGATATTGTTGTTGAAGATGGAAGAGATTACGGCATATACTTTGGATATTCACTTCTAACACTGCCAAAAATAATGAGCAAAATTTATCCTTTTGCCATTTTTTTAAGTTTTTATTATTTAATCTTGAGATATGAGGCAGATAATGAATTAATAATATTTTGGAATTTTGGTGTAAATAAAATTACTTTAATTCACTTCTTTTTAAAAATTTCTTTTTTTTTATTTATCTTACAAATAATACTAACATCAATAATAACGCCTAAAACACAAGATCTTGCAAGATCTTTGTTGCGAAATTCAAATATTAATTTCTTCGATGATTTTATAAAGGCAAAAAAATTTAATGATTTGATCAAAGATTTAACAATCTATTCAGAAAATAAAGATCAAGATAATAATTTAGAAAATATATACATAAAAAAAAAAGTTTCAGGAGGATTTGAAATAACATTTGCAAGAAGTGGAGAATTTAGAATTATAAATGACTCACAATATTTAGTTTTATTTGATGGCCAAAATATAAGAGGCAATGATAACAATTTAACAAATTTTAGCTTTTCAGAGTCCAGTATTAATTTAAGTGATTTGGAAACAAATGTTTTAAAAACTATAAAAGTTCAAGAGAATTCAACAATTGATCTGATAAAATGTTATGAGAATATTAAACTAGGTAAATTGCCTATTGTTAATGTTAAAGAAAATTTTAGAGTTCAAAATTGTACTCAGCAAAATATATTTGTTATTATGAAAGAGCTTTATAAAAGGTTAATCATACCAATATATATTCCGATTCTAATATTGATATCCTCTTTTTTAATCATTTCATCTAAAGAAAATGTTAATTTTGCGAGATATAAAATTTATATATTTTTATTAGGTTTTTTTACAATAATAATTTCAGAAACCTCTTTAAGATATGTTCAGCTTTCATATAGTGAAAATTTAATTTTAATTTTAGCTCCCTTAGTTCTGCTGGTAAGTTTATATTCATTTTTTTTATACAGTTTAAAATTAAAATTTAGAAAATGAAAACTTATATTAAATTTATTTTTGCAAGTTTTTTAAAGTCTTTTTTATTTATTTTTATTATAACTTTTTGTTTAATATTTATACTCAATCTATTAAGTGAAATAGATTTTTTTAAAGAAATAAAAGTTAATTATTATTTTCCTATTTTTTTATCATTTCTAAATTCACCTTCTCTTTTATTTGAAATATTTCCATTTATAATTCTACTTTCTGCACAGTTATTTTTTGTAAATATTTTTAAAGAAAACCAAATTGAAATATTTAAATATTCTGGTCTAAAAAATTTTGATTTAATTAAGATTATTAGTATTTTGACTTTATTAATTGGACTAATAACTATTATTTTTTACTATAATTTTTCATCAAATCTTAAAAACTTTTATTTAAGCTTAAAATCAAAATATACTACCGATGATAAATATCTTGCAGTAATTACAAATAATGGTTTATGGATAAAAGATAAAATTAATGAAAAAATTTTTATAATTAATGCACTTGAAGTAAGTGATAATTTTTTGAATGATGCTTTCATCAGTGAGTTTGATAATAACTTTAACTTAATACGTAATATAAAAAGTGACTTAATTAATATAGAGTCGAAAAAATGGATTATTTATGATGCTATAATTTTTGAGGGAAACCAAAAAAACACACAAAAGATCTTAGAGTTGAATTCTAACTTTGATTACCAACAAATACAAAATTTATTCTCAAATTTATCATCTCTATCAATAATGGACCTTTTTAAATTAAAAAAAAATTATAATCGACTAGGCTATTCTACTACTGAAATAGACATTCATTTAATGAAAATAACTGTATTTCCCTTTTATCTTGTATTAATGGTTATATTTTCTTCAATTCTTATGCTTAGTTTTAAACATATAAAAAATAACACTTTTAAAATTTCAATGGGTTTATTTTTCTCTGTTATAATTTATTACATAAATAATTTTTTCTATGTGATGGGAAGTACTGAAAGAATTTCGTTAATTTTAGCTATAATGAGCCCTATTATGATTTTATCACTTGTTAATTTAATTATGTTAAATAATATTAATGAAAAATAGATTGTTTGAATTTTTAGGTTTATTAGCTTTTTTAAATCTATTTTTTTTTAATTTAACTTTAGCTAAAGAATTTAGTTTTCAAGTAAGTGAAATTCAAATTTCTGAAAATGGAAATCGATTTATTGGTAATAAAAGAGGTTTAATTTCAACTAATGATGGAACAAAAATTTTTGCTGACTCCTTTGAATATGACAACTTTCAAAATATACTTACATTAAATGGAAATGTTGAAATAAATGATAGAAAAAATGATTTGATTATTAATGCACCAACAATCCTCTATAAAAAAAATGAGGAAAAAATCATTACAAATGGAATTACAAAAGCTCTAATTTCCTCAAAGTATACTTTTAATTCTGAAGACATTATTTTTGACCGTAAAGAGATAATTTTAGAGTCTCAAAAAAAATCTTTTATAGTTGATAATTTAAATAACACCTATGAGGTAGAGAAATTTAAATATCTTTTGAATGAAGAATTGCTTAAAGCAAAAAATATTATACTTGAAAATAGAATAGCAAAAAATAAAGATAATTCTGATAAATTTATAATTAATAGTGGTTTTTTTGATTTAAAAAATCAAAAATATATAACTAAAGATATAGCAGTTAAGTTTCACAAAAATATTTTTAATAGAAGTGATAATGATCCTAGAATTTATGCTAGCTCAGCAACCAAAGATGAAAATTTAATATACTTTGATAATATTATTTTTACTAGTTGTAAAGAAAACGATAATTGTCCACCATGGAGTCTTAAAGCAAAAAAAGTAACTCATGATAAAAATAAAAAACAATTAATCTATGACAATGCAGTACTTCAAATTTATGATTTTCCAGTTTTATATTTTCCAAAATTTTTTCATCCTGACCCAACAGTTAAAAGACAGTCAGGTTTTTTAAAACCACTTCTTAATAAATCAAATATTTTAGGCTCTTCATTTCAAATACCTTATTATTCAGTAATATCAGATGATAAAGATCTCACTTTTAAACCGACTTTATTTAATCAGAATTTAATAATGCTTCAAAATGAATTTAGGTTTAAAGGACAAAACAGCTCATTTATAAGTGACTTAGGTTTAACAAGAGGTTATAAATCATCATCTGTTTCTGATGCTAAAAAAAATATAAATCATTTATTTGCAAAATTAAATCTAGATCTAAATTTAGAAAAATATTTTAATAGTGATTTAAGCATGAAGATTGAAAAAACAAATAACGATAGTTATTTAAAAGTTTTCGAAGGAAACCTTGCAAATACATCAATACTTCCTAGCTCAGCAGAGACATTAGAGTCTGAAATAAAATTAGATCTTTTAAGTGACAGTTACAGCTTGACAACAGGAGCGAACTTATATGAAAAGTTACAGTATGAAAGAAATGACAGATATCAATATATTCTTCCTTACTATGAATTTTCCAAAAATTTTTTTGAGAATTCAAAGTTAGGATATGTCGATTTCAAATCAACTGGTGATAATACTCTTCAAAATACAAACAATTTAAAATCAAAAATTGTTAACGATATTTCTTACAGAAGTTATGATATTTTTTCAAATTTTGGTGTTGTAAATAATTTTTCTTTACATTTAAAAAACTTAAATACAATTGCTAAAAATGATGATATATACATTTCAAAACCTCAGACTAAGATAATGAGTTTAGCAGAATTTTCTGCAAGCTATCCATTAATAAAATCAAATGAAAATTATAACAACAATTTAACACCGAAAATATCTTTAAGATCAAATCCTGGTAAAATGATCAACTATTCTACAGAAATTAAAAAAATTAATTATAATAACATCTTTGATATTAACAGATTGAGCTTAGACGATACATTTGAAAGTGGGAACTCTTTAACAGCAGGAATAGATTTTAAAAGACAAGATATCTCAAATATCAATAGATATTTTGAGTTCAAAATTGCATCAGTCATAAGAAATTCTGAAGAAAATGATATACCATCAAGTTCTACACTAAATAAAGAAAACTCTAATTTTTTTGGATCAATGAATTTAAATTTAGATAATTTTATTGGACTAAAATATGACTTTTCGATTAATAATAATTTAGATAGCTTGGATTATAATTCTTTAGAAGTTAGCTTAAATAAAAATAAATTTTTTATAACTTCAAATTATTTAGAGGAAAATGGATCAATTGGAACAGAACATGTTATGGAAAATAGTATTGGGTATACCTTAGATGAGAATAATTTGATAAAATATAGTACAAGAAGAAATAAAAAAATTGATCTTACAGAATATTATAACTTTATTTATCAATACAAAAATGATTGTTTAACAGCAGGTATTGAATATAAAAAAACTTTTTATAATGATAGAGATTTAAAGCCAAATGAAGATTTGATGTTTTCAATTACTCTTTTCCCTTTAACAACAATAGAACAAAAGTTTGGACAAAATTTTTAAAATACTATGACTATATTAAAAAAATTAACATTTTTTCTTATTCTCTACTTGATTACAAATATCAATTTAATTGCATTTGAAAATAAAATTTTATTTAAAGTTGATAATGAAATTTTAACATCTTTAGATATTTACAATGAGATTAAATATATTGCTGCTTTAAATGATGATTTTAAATCACTAGATGAGGAAAAGATGTTCGAAATTGCTAAAAATTCATTAATAAAAGAAAAAATTAAAAAATTAGAGGTTAAAAAATATTACAAAGAAACTATTTTGGATGAAAATTTTTTATCTAAAATTATAAACTCTAACTACTCAAGAATAAACATTAATAACTATAAAGAGTTAGTAATGCATCTTAAAAGAAATGATGTTGACTTTAAAAATTTAAAAGAAAAAATTTCGATAGAAATTCTTTGGAATGAATTAATTTTCTCAAAATATGGCTCAAAAGTTAAGATTAATAGAGAAGAATTAGAAAACAAAATTAAAAATTTAGAAAAGGAAGGGGGAAAATCCTATCTATTATCTGAAATAGTATTTAATTTAAATGAAACGGAAACATTAGAAACTTACTTTAAAAAAATAGAAAATAGTATTAAAGAAATTGGATTTAAAAATACTGCATTGACATATAGCTTATCAGATTCAGCAAAGGTTGGTGGAAATATAGGTTGGATAGATTATAATTTACTAAATTCTCAAATTAAAAATGAAATAAATAAAATTAAAAAGGGGGAATATACTAAACCTATTTTAACTGCTGGTGCTTTTGTAATATTACAAATAGATGATGAAAAAAATATTTTAAATAATATTAACTTTGAAGAGGAAATGAATAAATTAATTAAAATTGAAACAAATCAACAACTGAATCAATTTTCAAATATTTATTTTAACAAAGTAAGAAAAGATATAGCTATAAATGCAACTTAAACCAATTATTGTTGTAGCTGGAGAGCCAAATAGTATTTTTTTAGAAATTTTTTTTAAAAGTTTAAAAAAAAAAAAATTTAAAAGTCCAATTATTCTTATAGCTTCTAATAAAATACTTCAATCTCAGATGAAAAAATTAAATTTTAATTTCAAAATTAATATTTTAAATGAAAAAAGATTGAACTTGAAAAAACTTAATAATAAAAAAATTAATTTAATTAATATTAATTATAACTATAATAAAATTTTCGAAAAAATTTCTTCTAAATCTAAAGGTTACATAGAAAAAAGTTTTTCTAAAGCTCTATTTTTATTAAAAAAAAAAATTTCTAATAAATTAATAAATGGCCCAATTTCAAAAAAATATTTTTTAAATAAAAAATACCTCGGTATCACAGAATACCTTGCTGATAAAACAAATCAAAAAAACTTTGCTATGCTAATATTTAATAAAAAATTATCAGTTTCTCCAATTACTACTCATCTGCCAGTAAAACTCATTTCAAAAAATATTAATAAAGAAATTATAAAAAAAAAAATAATATTAATAAATAATTTTTACAAAAATTATATCGGGGTGAAACCATGTATAGCCGTTACTGGGTTAAATCCTCATTGCGAAAGTACAGAAAAGGTTAATAAGGATATTTCAATAATCAAACCCAGTGTAAATTTTTTAAAAAATAAAGGCTTAAAGATTTCGGGGCCTCATGCTGCAGATACGATTTTTTTAAAAAATAACAGAAAAAAATATGACATTATTGTTGGAATGTATCATGATCAAGTTTTAACCCCAATAAAAACATTATTTGAGTATGATGCAATTAATATCACTTTAGGTCTACCGTTTATTAGAATTTCACCCGATCATGGTCCTAATGAACAAATGATGGGCAAAAATTTATCTAACCCTCTTAGTTTAATAAGAGCTCTTGAATTTTTAGATATCTAAGTGATAAAAGCTAAAAAAAGTTTAGGTCAAAATTTTTTAATTGATCAAGAAGTAATCGATAAAATAGTTAACTCTGGATCAATTTTTAATAGGAATATACTTGAAATTGGCCCAGGAACTGGAAATCTAACTGATGCAATTCTGAAAAAAAATCCAAAAAAATTTTTTGTAATAGAAAAAGATACTAATCTTTGTTCAATATTAGAAACAAAGTTTGATAAAAAGATACAAATTATTAATGATGATATTTTAAAATTTAATGAAAAAAACTTAATTAACGAAAAATTAATCGTTTTTGGTAATTTGCCTTATAATATTTCTACTGAAATTTTATGTAAATGGATAATTAATATATCAGATGACAATTTCTGGTTTGAAGAATTAGTTTTAATGTTCCAAAAAGAAGTTGCAGAACGAATAATAGCAAAATTTAACACTTCTAACTATGGAAGAATTTCTATTTTGGCTAATTGGAAACTGGAAATACAAAAAATCTGCGATATTTCACCTGAAAGCTTCTCACCTAAACCTAAAATAGATAGTACTTTACTTTTTTTTAGACCAAAAAAAAAATACCATAAGATAAAAGACCCAGTAAATTTAGAAAAAATAACTAGAATTTTTTTTAATCATAGAAGAAAAATGATAAAAAAACCTTTTAAACAAATATTTAATAATAATACTGAAATTATTGATAAGTTAAAATTAGATCTTAATTTAAGACCACAAAACTTAGATTTAAACACATATCTTAATTTAACTGAAGAGTATGAGAAATTAAGAAATTAATTTATCTATATGACGTCTAATAAACTCAACATCATAATCTTTTGATCCATTATTTATTTCTGCATTAATTAAATTATGAATTTTTTTATAACAATTATTTAGCTCATCATTTATCACTACATAATCATAATTTATCCAATGTAGAACATCTCTACTAAACTGTTTCATTCTTTCTTCAGCTATTAATTTATCCTTCATGTCTCTGTTTGAGAGTCTTTGAAATAATATTTCTTTACTTGGTGGCAAAATAAAAAAAGTTATCAACCTATAATCTAATTTTTTATTTTTAATTTGATCTGCTCCTTGCCAATCAATATCAAAAAGAACATTTTTACCATTATTAAGATTATTTATTACCGGTGTTCTCGTAGTTCCGTAATAATTATTAAAAACTTTTGCATACTCAAGAAATTCTTGGTTATTTATTAACCTTTTGAACTCTTCCTCATTAACAAAAAAATAATCTTTATTTTGTTTTTCGTTAGGCCTTGGTTGTCTTGTTGTGTGGGATATTGAAACTTCAAAATTGTTTAATTTTGAGAGTAATTTAACTAGTGTCGTCTTACCAGCTCCAGATGGAGATGATAATATTATCATTACCCCATCTTGTTCACTGGGCATTGAAAAATCTAATTTGCTTTTCCTTCAATAAATTTAACAGCATCACCAACTGTAAGAATTTTTTCTGCTTCACTATCTGAAATTTCTGATCCAAATTCTTCTTCAAAAGCCATTACTAATTCAACAGTATCTAAACTATCTGCTCCTAAGTCATCAATAAAACTTGATTCTTCTGTTACCTTTGACTCATCGATACCAAGGTGGTCTGCTACAATTTTTTTAACTTTGCTTGATACATCTTCTGACATATTGATCCTTTTTGTTATAAAAACTTAATAGTTTAAAAACTTATTTTGTCAAGCCATATACATACCGCCGTTTACATGTAATGTTTCACCATTGATATAATCTGATTGTCCTGATGCTAAAAAAAGAACAGCATTTGCAATATCGTCTGGCTCACCTAATCTAGCTGATGGAATTTTTGAAATAATAGTCTCTTTAAATTTTTCATCTATTTTATCTGTCATTGCTGTTTTGATAAATCCTGGAGATATACAATTAATATTTATATTTTTCTTAGCATATTCAATTGCTAAACTTTTAGACATTGCAATAATTCCAGCTTTAGAAGCTGTATAGTTAGCTTGACCTATGTTGCCAGTGTGTCCTACAACAGAGGTAATATTGACAATTTTTCCAGATTTATTTTTTAACATCTTTTTAGTTGCAAATTTACTCATCAGAAATGTTGAAGTAAGATTTATATCAATAACTTTTTTCCATTCATCAATACTCATTCTTATTGCCAAATTGTCCTGAGTAATACCTGCATTATTAATCATACAATCCAAACTACCTCCAAGGGTATCTGTTGCCGTATCAATAAATCCCTCAATTTTATCACTTTGAGCTATATCAAAATTTAAGATTTTAATATTATTAAAATTCTTTTTTAGCTCTTCTAATTTTTCTATTCTTGTTCCTGAAGCTAAAATATTTGCCCCAACTTCATATAACTTCTTAACAATTGAATTACCAATACCTCCTGATGCCCCTGTAACAATAATATTCTTATTTTTTAGATCATTCATATTTTAAGACTTTCAATGTCACTTTCATTGTTTATTGTATTTATTTCAACTTCTTTATTTATTCTTTTAACTAATCCAGACAATACTTTTCCTGGTCCAATTTCTATAAATTGATTTACACCTACATTAATCATATTATTTATAATCTCTCTCCATCTAACTCTATTTTCAATTTGTTTTATTAACAATTCTTTTAATTCATCAACATTTTTAATTTCATTAGCCGTTACGTTAGAAATTAACTTGATATGTGAGTCTTTAAAATAAAGTTTTGAAATTTCCGAACTCATAATATTTGTTGCTTTATTCATTAAACTGCAATGAAAAGGAGCGCTTACAGGTAATTTTATATTTTTAATATTATTTGATTTTAAAATAACAGTAAGTTTTTCAAGATCATTTGATTTTCCACTTAAGACTAATTGTCCATCAGAATTATCATTTGCAATTTGAATTTTAAATTCATTTTTATTTTCTTCTAAAATTTTTTCAACTATTTCTACAGTTGAGCCTAAAACTGCAATCATTCCACCCTCACCTTTTGGAACTGCATTTTGCATTGCCTCACCTCGAATTTTTAAAATTCTAATTGTATCCTCAAAACCTAAATATCCGGCACTACATAGTGCAGAATATTCACCCAGTGAATGTCCAGCAAAATATTTTGCTTTGTTTAAATCAATATTAAACTCATTTTTAACAATATTAAAAATAGAGTAACTAATAAGAAAAATAGCTGGTTGAGTGTTAATAGTTAAGTCTAATTGATCTTTTGGGCCTTCCAATATTAGCTTGGACAAAGGGGCCTGAAGTATTTCGTCAGCTTCTTTAAATAACTTTTTGACAAGATCATACTTATCATGAAACTCTTGTCCCATTCCAACTAACTGTGAACCCTGGCCTGGAAAAATTACTGAAAACATTTAAAAAACTAAAATTTATTGCCTTTTTAACTATTGTAATTAAAGAATTATAATAGTATATCCTCGCTTTTAATTAAACAACATTTAT
>Ga0181552_10003857_pt1 | contig 10617 bp, 8 predicted proteins | sample 011ome_18_FD_130583 | JGI IMG/M metagenome (GOLD analysis project Ga0181552, IMG submission 130583) | Coastal salt marsh microbial communities from the Groves Creek Marsh, Skidaway Island, Georgia - 011501BT metaG (megahit assembly) | ecosystem: Environmental > Aquatic > Marine > Intertidal zone...
AATTTGTAATAAAGAATAGGTTGTTCTTGATTATACCTCCTGAATGGTAGCGGGAAGTGGGATCGAACCACTGACCTCAGGCTTATGAGTCCTGCGCTCTAACCAACTGAGCTACCCCGCCATACCTAAGAACCGATCCAAACTCATTGATTCAAGCTCTCTTCTTTCTAAAAACAAAATACTCTGAAACTGGATTCTGGTCAAACTTTTATTGGAGCATTGGAGCATCAGTGGAGCAATTAATTTGCAGATCGCGGGAATAAAAAAAAATAAGCCCGCGGACTCTCCTGCTGTCGTCCCTGTTAGGACTCCAGCGGGTACTTCAATAGAGGTAACAGTTGAGTTTTGGAATTTTAATTTTTTTTAAAAGTCGATAGCACCTGTAGCTGGTGGGACTTCTATATAGAGCTATGTATACTAAGATTGACTCAGTTAATTGTACATAAAACTAATCCAAATCAATGTATTACTCCCTTGAAACATGGATCATGCAACTTTAAAAAAATAAAGTGTTACTTTAAAATTTTTTCAAAATTTCAATGATTCTCAAATTTCTTTTACAAATATATTTTAAAAAATAGAACCAGAATAATCATCTGATGAATATACTGCATGATTTTTTAATGGATTGTATCTAAATGGAATTCTGATAAGTGATCTTTTTGAGCCTTCTAACCCGACTCCCCTTTGATGAAATCCGTGAACATTTGCAATAATTAAAGTATTTTGTTTTCCAATTACTTTATATTTTGATTTCATTAAATAATTAAAATAATTTTTAAAAAATTTAATATGTAGATTGTCTTGGATTCGCCAATTTCCATTATGGGCATCTTTTAGCTGACCTCTTTTGTATTCAAAAAATAGTCTTTTAAAATTATTTTTATGAGAATTTATACAATAAGCAAAAGGAGCATTTTCTTTTGTTACTTCATCAGTATAAAATAAAATTTTATGTGAATGAAAATGAACATCTACATGAAATGGAACATTATTATCTTTATCTTTATCTGGGTCTCCAAATAACGATGTTTCAAATCTAAAAGATTTAATCTCGTCAAATACCTTTGTACCTTCAGCTACAGAAATTAACCTTATTAATTTCTCATTTTTTGCAAATCTTTGTATAGATGGAAAATTTTTATAATCTTCAGTTTTAAAATTTTGTACAAATGTTTTTGTAGAGCCTTTTTCTCCAATATTAATCTCGTTAGATTTAGAAACTACTTCATTAATTTCTTTTTTGAGTTCTAGAAATTCCTCTTCAGATAAAAAATTTGGAATAACAACAATACCTTCATTAATTAATTTTTTTTCATAATTAGTTCTGGGCCTACAATTTTTAAGTCTTCTTAATAAAATTAAGAAATTTGTTATAATTATTCTTATTAATTGGACTCCTAATTTATTAGCCAAAGGAGATGGAAGTATATGGGTTTTACTAGTTATAAAATTCCAAAGGCTATATTTCATAAAAGCGAAATTATAATAATATTGATATAAAATCTAATGATTTATATCAATTTTAGGAATAGTTTTTAAAATATTAAAATACCAAATAAAACAAGACCAACTGAGCTACCCCGCCATTGTAATTGTTTCGATTTATAATGGTTTTAATTTTTTGTGCAATCAAGTTTTTAAAATTAATCAAAAAATTCTCTAATTTTATTTGACAAAAGAATTAAAGACTTTTTTTCAGATTTTTTAGAGTAATAATTTATAAGATGTGAACGATTTTTTTTAGTATCTTTAATCCATTTACTTTTATAAGAGTGGATATTTTTAATTATTTTTTTTGCGAAATCTTCTATTTCTCCATTTTCAACTTTTATGAAGATAGGTTTTTTCCAATACTCCAAACCTCCACCACCTACATAGCCAATAACTTTATTTCCAGAAAGAGCAGCTTCTATTGGGGGTATACCCAGACCTTCAAAGTTAGAAAATGATAAAAATATTTTTGAAATTGAAAGAGATTGTATTAATTCTTTTTCAGTTATATTGGCTAAGGGTAGAATTTTCCAATTTTTAGGAAGCAAATTCTTTAAATAGAATAATAACAAACTTGAATGTTCTGGTAACTTTCTAGGCATATATGTTATCAAGTTGGATTTTTTCTTAATCTTAAATTTTTTACTATCTACTGATAAATTTACTTTAAATATTTTTTTTTTGAGATTTGGAAACATAGTTCTTAAATAACTCACACTATATTTTGATGTTGTAATAATTAATTTGGCACACTCATAAGATCTTTTTAAATTAGTAAAATTATTTGTAGAGTTCATGTGATAAAATCCTTGAACAAAAATAGCATAATTAATTCCTTTTTCAGGAAATTTTAGGTCTGTTGCAAAATGTGCCCAAATTTCAGGAATTATTACAAAATCTTTTTGTTTTTCAAAATTAATGTCATGGCTATTAAAAACTTTATTTTCATACCAATCTTTTTTTGGTTTAAAGCTTTTGCTTATTTTCATTCTTTTACCATCCCAGCCAGAATAACTTTTATCAAAAAATTTGACTTTTTTTGCTAATGATAATTCAAGTTTGTATAGAACATTTTTTTTCAAATGAACTACTTTTGAAACAATATTCTTATTTATATAATTTAAGAGTAAAGAATGATTGTAAATTACTTTTGCTCCACCAGATGCTCCTTTCATTTCAGGCAACAGATATGTGATATTAATTTTTTTCATAATTTTATGTGAATATTGATAAATTATATTGACTAATTTCCAAACATAAAGACACAAGTAAAAAATAAAATACTAATTATAGAAATTAATTTAATTTTTTTTTTTTGGGAATCGTTTTTGTTTTCTTGTCTTACTCTATTTAACAGTATGTTTACATTAACCGTTTTTTTATATTTATTATCTAAAAAAGATTCTTGGTTTTTTTCAATTTTGTAATTAATCTTACTTGGAAGAGAATTTTTCATAAATTTATTTAATCATTTATTTTTAAAAAAATAAATTATTATTTAAATTTTTTTATAATTTGACTGTTTTAAAGGCTTTAAGAGTATTTCTGCTTGATATTTTTTTTTTTCAATTTCTATAAAAAGCCCCATTTTATTTAATTCAATGTTTGATAAATGTGAACTTATATAACCAAATGATAAATTTTTATTGTAATTAAATGAAAAATTTCCTGATGTTGTTTTTCCTATAATTTTATTATTTAAATAAATTGGCTCTTCATGATGTAACAATGGATTTCCTGGTTTACTATTCTTTAAGCAAAGCATAACAAATTTTTTATATTGTGTTTTATCTTTAATTTTAAGTAATTGTTTTTTTCCAATAAAATCAAAAGGTTTTTTATAGCTAATTGCAAAATCTAAACCTGCTTGATATTGATTTTCTTCTGGTGATATATCCTGTCCCCAATGTAAAAATCCACTCTCCATTCTCATTGTATCCATTGCATGAGCTCCACAGTGAGAAAGATTAAATTTTTTTCCAATTTCTATAATTAGATTATAAATTTTGTTAGCATATTCTCTTTGTATATAAATTTCATAACCTAATTCGCCTATATAAGAGAGTCTTTGTGCCCAAATGTTTGTTGATCCTAATTTTATATTTTTACTTGTCCCAAATTTAAAGTTATCATTAGACAAATCCTCATTTGAAATTTGTGATAGTAAGTCTCTACTTTTTGGTCCAAAAACACCTAAGCAAATCAAATCATCTGTAACATCTTTAAATTCAATATCTTTTGATAAATGTTTTAGTATATGTGTTTTATCATGAGTTCTAACAGCTGCAGAACTTATTATTCTAAAATGATTTTTATCTACACAAACAACAGTTAGATCTGTTTCTATCCCAGCTCCTTCATTAAGCATATGTGTATAGGTGCATTTTCCAATTTCATTTTTTATATTCGCAGTACATAACCTTTGCAATTCTTCATAAACTTTTTTTCCTTTAACTTCATATTTTGAAAAAGGAGATAGCTCAAACAAACCAACATTTTCAACAGTATTTTTACATTCATACGTAACAGATGGATACCAATTTTGATAATTAAAACTATATTTATATTTTGGCTTTGTTTTGCCAATAGCATACCACATTGGTCTTTCATATTCACCTGATTGACCAAAACATGCTCCCTCTTTTTTTAATTGATCATGGTAAGGTAGCAATCTCTGATTTCTTGAAGTTATGTGTTGCTTATTTGGCCAGTGCATACCATATAAGTCACCTAAAGTTTCTGTAACTCTATTCATTATAAATTTTTTATTAGAGTGAAATTTTTGAAATCTTTTTATATCTAATGAATATAAATCTTCATTCATGTAACCATTAATCATCCATTCAGCTGTTACTCTCCCTGCACCTCCAGAACTTGCAATTCCGATACTGTTAAATCCACAGCAGGTAAATAAATTTGTAACCTCTGAAGTTTCACCTAATAGATATTGTGTATCTGGAGTAAAAGACTCAGGTCCTGAAAAAAATTTTCTTATTCCTGCATTTTCTAAAATAGGTAGTCTTTTAAATGATTTTTCTAAATAAGGTTCAAAATGATCAAAATCATCAGGGAATTCCCCAAAAGAAAAATCATTTGGAACGATTGCATTTTCTTTGAATGCATTTTTTGCACTAGGCTCAAAAATACCAACAAGCATTTTTCCAGCATCTTCTTTTAGATAAAGACAATCATTATAATCTCTTAAAACTGGAAGATTTTTTGGAAGATCTTTTATAGGTTCAGTTATTATATAAAAATGCTCATTAGGATATAAAGGAACACTAACATCAATATCTTCACCAATTTGCCTTGACCACATTCCGGTTGCAAGCACAACATACTCACAGTCAATTTTACCAATTTTAGTTTCAACTCCAATTATTTTACCATTTTTGACCAATATTTTCGTAACTGGTGTTTTTTCAAATATTTCAGCACCTTCCATCTTTGCAGCTTTTGCAAGAACATTTGTAACACCTACTGGATCAGCCTGACCATCTTCTGGCATGTAAATACCTCCCAAAATATCTTTGTCGTTAATCACTGGGTATAAATTTTTAATTTGCTGTCTATTTAAAACCTCAGTATTGACATCAAAAAGTTGAGCAGATGTTGCTTGTCTTAATAATTCTTGAAGTCTTTCTTTAGAACTTGCTACTGTTATTGCGCCGTTTTGTTTTAGACCAGTTGAAAGTTGAGTTTTTTTTTCAAGCTCTTTATAAAGATTTAAAGAATATTTTCTAAGTTTTGTAATAGTTGCTGTTGCACCTAATTGACCAACCAATCCTGCTGCATGCCAAGTAGTACCTGATGTTAATTGATCTCTTTCTAATAAAATAGTATCTTTCCAACCATACTTTGCTAAATGATAAGCACAAGATGTGCCTGCAACACCTCCACCAATAACAACTGCTTTAGAGTATTGAGGTAATTTTTTCATAATTTTTGATTAAAAAATTAATCTATCAAAAAATTACAAAATTTGTATCAAATTAAATTTAATTATAATAAAAATATTATATTAACTATTTATGAAAATTTTAATTACTGGGTCATCGGGTTTTATTGGTTTCCACTTAGCTAAATTACTTTTGGAAAAAAAACATAAAGTCCAAGGTTACGACTCTATGAATAATTACTATGACGTTAAACTTAAAAAAGCTCGACTAAACCTTCTTAAAAAATATCGTAACTTTAGCTTTACAAAGGGTGCACTTGAAAATGAAAAAGTCTTAAAAAAAACTTTTAAAAAATTTAAACCTAAAATTGTTATTCATTTAGCTGCTCAAGCTGGTGTAAGGTATAGCATAGATAAACCACGTATATATTTAAATTCTAATGTCACTGGTTCTTTTAATATTATTGAGGCATCACACAACGTTAATGTTAAACACTTAATAATGGCATCAAGCTCTTCTGTTTATGGTGCTAACAAAAATATACCTTTTAAAGAAACTGACAAAACCGAAACTCAATTAAGTATTTATGCATCAACAAAAAAAGCGAATGAAAGTATGGCTCATTCGTACTCTAATATTTGGCAAATCCCAATTACGATGCTAAGATTCTTTACAGTTTATGGTCCATGGGGTCGCCCAGATATGGCTTTGTTTAAATTTACTAGAGGAATATTAAATAATAAAAAAATTGATATTTACAACAAAGGAAAAATGTTCAGAGATTTTACTTATATAGATGATATTGTAAAAGGTATTGAGTTATTAATAAACAAGGTACCTAATAATAAAAAGTTGAATAAATATCGTAATGATAGTCTATCACCTGTTGCCCCATTTAGAATTTTAAATATTGGAAATACAAAAAAAATTTTTTTGTTGGATTTTATCAAACAAATAGAAAAAGAATTAGGTAAAAAAGCAATTAGAAATTATATGCCTTTACAGAAAGGTGATGTTAAGCAGACTCTGTCTAATACAAACTTATTGAGAGAAATTACAGGTTATAGAGCTAAAACTAATTATAAATTAGGAATTAAAAATTTTTTAAATTGGTACAAAAGTTACTATAAGTAAGTTTAAGTTAAAATATTATTTCGTAATTTTAAAGCATGATGTAGTGAAGTAAATTTTTTTAGCCTTTTTTTTAAAATAATTTTTTTAGACATTTTAATCTCCATAGAGTCTTTCAAAAAAAAAGTAATTGTTCTTATTAAGCTATTTTTGGAGTTAGAATCAAATAAATAACCCCCATTTTCTGCTATAATTTCTGATGGACCATTAGGGCAGTTACTCGATATAACTAAACAGTTATTATATCCAGCTTCCACTAAAACAAATCCAGGATCTTCCCATAGTGAAGGTAAGACTAAAGCTTGAGCTTTTTTCATGAAATAGTGAACATTTTTTGTATAATCAATTATAAAAACTCTATCAGAAACGTTTAATTTATTTGAAATCTCTAAGAATTTCTTCTTATCCTCACCTTGCCCAATGAATAAAAAATATAGGTCTTGGTCTAATTTTAAAATTTCAGGAATACACCTTAAATAAAATAAAAAATTTTTTTGCCTCGAAAATCTTCCAATAGATAGAAAAAATTTTTTATTTAAGATAATTTGATTTAAGTCCTCGTTAATTTCTACCTCTCTTTTTCTAGACTTTTGAATTTCACTAATATTTATTATTGGATCATTTAGAACACAAAGTTTTTCTTTTAAAAAATCATATTTTGATAAATCTTTGAAAGTATCATGAGTAGGACATGTTATTCTATAAATATTCTTTATAGCTAATCTCCAAAGAAGTTTTCTAAAGAATGTCATTTTGGGTAAGCCAGATATTCTTAAAATTAATTTTGATTGAAACTTGTTAAAAGTAAATAAAAATAGCGGTAAAGATGTAATTAAGTGGATTATAAGATAATCAGGTTTTTTTTCTTTAAGAATTTTAATTAATGGAAAAAAAGATTTAAAAAAAATATAAAAATATGCAAACCTACTTCTTACAAAACCATCCTTTCTAAAAGAATTAAAAAATGAGACTTTGTTTAAATAAATTAATTCAATTTTTTTTTCTTTTATTTCATCTTCAAAATCTTTCCACTCATGTACAGCATCTATAATACTTGTTTTAAAATGATCTTTATTAAAAAATTTATTTAATGATGCCGCTGAATTTATAACTGCTTTAACAGTAGCGACTTTGCTTGAAGTAAATGGCGACCAATAAAAAATTTTATTCATTATTAAGAAAAATTGTTAATTGCTAATATTATACTTTAATGTAAAAAAACATAAACTTCTAAATGAATAAACTTATATTATTTCGTTATTTTTAGTCTGATACTATTTTGATTTAATGTTGTTAAAAAAAAAACAAAAAAGATTGGTTTTCTTCCTACCCAATTTCATTTTGGGTGGTGCAGGTGAATCTATATTTAAACTTTCAAAATTTCTGAATAAATATAATTTTTCTATTTTAATAATTTCTTTAGGAAAAAATTTGTATAAAAAAGAATTTAAAAAAATTAATTGTGAGGTAATTGAGATAGATTCATCCAGGACCATTTTTTCTATTTTTAAACTTCGAAAATTAATGATTGATGAGGCTAAAAAAAATTTTGAGAAAATAATATTTATTTCAAATCTTAATTATGTAAATATAATTTCAGTTATTTCATTAATAAACTTAAATAAAATTAAAGTTATCTTAACAGAGAGAAGCTCTATATCTGAATTGAAATATTCTGATAATTTAATTAACAAATTAAAAAATAAATTAATTTATTCTTTTGCTAAAAATTTATATAAATTTTCAGACTTAATAATAACAAATTCCAAATTTGAGAAAAATTATATTCAAGATAAATTTCAATTAAACAATGTAATTTGTATTCATCCCCCTTCAATTAAAAACCTGATTAAAAAAAAAGCTAAAAATAACTATAAAAAGATTGTTAACATAATTTATGTAGGCAGGTTATCGAAAGAAAAAGGTATTTTTGTAATTTTAAATGCACTTAAAAATCTAAATAAAAAATATAAATTTTTATTTAATTTATATGGAGAAGGACCTGAGAGAGAATCTATAGAAAAATTTATTAAGATAAACAATTTAAATAAGATAGTATCATTAAAAGGTTTTGTGCGAGATAAAAAATTAATTTTTAAAAATGCTGATTTGTTTATTAATGCCTCACTTTGGGAGGGGTTGCCAAATGCTTTAGTTCAATCAATTAATTATAATGTTTTTCCAATTTGCAGTGATGCTCCAGGTGGAAACATCGAAGTAATTAAAAACGGTAAACTTGGAATATCGTTTAAAACAAATGATGAAAAAAATCTTCAAAATAAAATAACGAAATTTTTTATTAACAGATTTAAATTAAATAATAAAATTAGAATACAACATTTAAAGAACTATACTGAGTATAAATCTAACCTGAGATATTTAAAAACTCTTAATAAACTTTAAATTCAATTGAAAGTTTATTAATTATTTCGTCTATTTTTAATAGAAGTTATTTATTTGTTAAAATTTAATACTGTATGTGGTATTTGTTAGGATTTTGTAAAACGGTTATTGTTTATCCCTTTAGTATTAATTTGCTGATCTATCCATTTATATGTTTTAGATAAACCATCTTTTAAACTCATTTGATAACTCCAGTTTAATACTTTTTTTACTAAATCATTATTACTAGATCTACCTCTTACACCCTTTGGTTTATCAAGTTGATAATTTTTTTTAAATTTTGAACTATTAGATATTTCTTCAATTGTACCAATCATCTGATTGATAGAAACTTGTTCATCACTTCCAATATTTATTGGTTCAGAATAATCAGACTCAAATAATCTTAAAGTTCCTTCTATGCATTCATCAATATATAAAAAAGTTCTTGTTTGTTCTCCATCACCCCAAACGTCAATAGTGTCATTATTATTTTTTTTAGCTTCTATTACTTTTCTACATAAAGCTGCAGGTGCTTTTTCTCTTCCCCCATCATAAGTGCCATGTGGGCCATAAATATTATGGTATCTTGCAATTCTTACTTCTAAACCATAATCTTCTTGGAAATGTCTACACATTCTCTCGCTAAATAATTTTTCCCAACCATATCCATCTTCAGGGTTTGCCGGGTAAGCATCTTCTTCTTTTAAACCATCAATAAAAACATCTTGCTGTTTATCTTTATTATATGCACAAGCACTGGATGAAAAAAAATATCTTTGAGCTTTGTTTTCCTTACATGCGATAAGTAAGTTTGTATTTATTAATACTGATTGCATACATTCAGCTTTATTATTTTCAATAAATCCCATACCACCCATATTGCAGGCCATATTAAAAACATAATCTACACCTTGGGTCACTTTTCTGCAGTTTACAATATCTTTCATATCTGTAGCATAATGATTTTCAGCAGAATCAAAATCTTGAAACCAATACTCTTTAGGCTTGATATCTGTTGCAACAACAGAGTTTCCATTATTTAATATGTTTTTAACTAGATGGCCTCCTATAAAACCACCTGCTCCAACAACTAAGACTTTTTTATTTTTATTCATATTTATTTTTTTTAGCCATTAATTTAATATCTTATAATCATACGAATTTCAATTTTGATCAAAATTATCAAAAAAAAATTATTGAAAATTTTTAATTTATAATTGCTTTCTCAGGTTCTACAAATTCATGACCAAAAACATCTGCAACTGCTTTGTATGTAACCATACCTTTATGAACATTTAATCCTGCTAAAAAGTTTTTATCTTCACCTAAAGCTTTTTGATAACCTTTGTTAGCAAGTTTAACTAAAAAAGGTAATGTTGCATTATTCAATGCAAGTGTTGAAGTTCTTGGTACACCTCCTGGCATATTTGCCACACAATAATGAACAACGTCATCAACAATATAAGTTGGATCACCATGAGTAGTTGGTTTACTAGTTTCAACACATCCACCTTGATCAATTGCAACATCAACAATTACTGACCCACGTTTCATTGATTTAATCATATCACGTGTCACCAATTTTGGAGCTTCAGCTCCTGGAATTAAAACACCTCCAACTAAAAGATCAGCTTCGGAAACTAATTTATTTAAATCTATTTTATCACTTTGTTGTGGGATTATTTTATCTCCAAACATTTCAACAAGT
>Ga0181552_10003862_pt1 | contig 10599 bp, 11 predicted proteins | sample 011ome_18_FD_130583 | JGI IMG/M metagenome (GOLD analysis project Ga0181552, IMG submission 130583) | Coastal salt marsh microbial communities from the Groves Creek Marsh, Skidaway Island, Georgia - 011501BT metaG (megahit assembly) | ecosystem: Environmental > Aquatic > Marine > Intertidal...
AATTAATTGAATTAATTGGAGTCATATAAATATTAGATACAATACTTGGTATTATAGATCCTAAAAAAGGTGAATCATATTTTTTTTTTATTTTTTCATATAAAGCAAAACTAATCCCTCTATCAATTTGTACAAATATTAATGGAATAAATAATCCTCTAAATGATTGTTTATAATTTTGTTTAATCGTTGTTTTAATATTTATTTCTTGATTAGTTTGTAATTTTAATCGAAAATAATCAAATGGATAACTAATACAGACACGAAAAAATCCTTGTAGATAACCAGGGATTAATATCTTAATATCTTCACTGTAATTATTCATATTAATATATATAATTACATATATATTTTTAAATAAATACAAATTTATTAATAATATTGACGACATATTTTTGTTCTTCTTCTGTAATAGACGAAGATGAAGGTATCATTATAATATCTTTATTTAATGAATAAGATACTTCATCATCATTTTTGATATACTTTAAATGTTTATGTGAATTTATTGGGTAAAAAAATGGTCTTATATCAATATTATTATTTTTAAAGAATAGAGTTGTTTCTTCTATATTTTTATTATTATTAATAATTCGCAAAGCATAAATCCATGGTGCGTTTATTGTATTTTCTTCATTTTTTATTAATTGAACTTTATTTAATTCAACTAAATTTTGCAGAAATAAATCATAGTTTTTAAATATATTATTTTTATTTTTTAAAATATTTTCTAAATCAATTAATTGATCATATAAAAATCCAGCTTGTATATTTGTCATTCTATAATTATATGCATGTAAGTTATGCAGATATTTAGTTTCTGACATTCCTTGACTATAAACAGATTTAATATAATTATAAACTTCTTCATCTTGAGTAAAAAAAGCACCACCTTCACCTGTTGTAATAATTTTATTACCATAAAAAGAACATGATGAGCATAATGATGATTCAGACATTCCACTAAATATGTCTTCATATTTACCGAACATTCCTTCACAATTATCTTCTACAAATATTAGATCTGGACGAATTCTTTTTAACCGTGGTACATTTATAATATTTCCCAGATTATGAACTATTAATATTGCGCTATTTTCTTCTAAAGATTTAATATATTTTTCATCTGTAGAAATATTCCATGTGTTCATATCCATATTCATGACTTCTAATTGATTAATATTATATTCCATTAAGGTAGCATTCCATGCAGCTACATAACAATTATTTGGAACATAAATTTTATTTATATTAGGATATTTATATTTTAATGATAAAAATAAGCAATGTGTCGCACATGTTCCATTTGCCATTAATATAGAATATTTAGATTGTGTAATTTCTTTTAATTTGTTATTTGCTAATTCAATATATTTACCATGGTTTGAGATCCAACCATCTTCAATCGCATTTAAAGCTGATTTAGTATATTTATTAATTTCTGGATTATAAATATTAATCATTTTAATTTATTATAATATAAATTATGTAAAAAATAAACATACTTTATTTATTATTTAAATTACTTCTTTACACCATTCAAGATTTATTATCCTTGAAGATTTAAAATGGGTCAAATATTCCTAAATTTATACCGATAATTTTAAGAGTGTTATTTTAATTCTTTAAGGGTGTAAATATTAAATAATTAATTTATACGTATATACAATTCATTTAATTCAATATTTTGTAGGACTTAAATAAATATCTTTATAATTTTTTATTCATATTAATAAAATAAATTTATATATAAGTTATTTTATTTAATTTTAAATATATTATAAAATATAATAATGATTAAATGTAGAATATGTAAAAACAAAAATTTAGAAATAGTAATTTCACTTGGTCATCAAAAAAATACATCAATATTTCCTAAATATGGTAATATTTTAAATAAAACTTATCCAATTGATTTAGTTTTATGTTCTGATTGTGGATTATTACAATTAAATGAAACAACACCATCTTATGAGATGTATGAAACTGGAGGTTACGGATATCGTTCAAGTATAAGTTATACTATGAAAAAACATTTAACTGATTATAATAAAGAACTTATATCTAAAATAAATTTTAATTCAAATGATATTGTTGTTGATATAGGAAGTAATGACGCATTTACATTAAAATTATATGATAACTCTTTAAGAAGAATTGGTGTTGATCCAACTGGTAAACAATTTAAAGAATATTATACTGATAATATAGAATTATTACCAAATTATTTTACATTAAAAAATTTTAAAGATAATTTTGGAGAAATTAAAGTAAAAGTTGTCACAAGTATTTCAATGTTTTATGATTTACCTGATCCTGTTCAATTTGCTCAAGATATATACCAAATATTAGATAATGATGGTATATGGAGTTGTGAACAAAGTTATTTATTATATATGTTAGATACTAATAGTATTGATACAATTTGTCACGAACATTTGGAGTATTATTCATTGAGTCAGATAAAAGAAATAGCAAATAGAGCTAATTTTAAAATAATTGATGTTAAATTCAATGATTGTAATGGAGGTAGTTTCCGCATTTATTTTGCTAAAAAAGAATCAGAAATTTATAGTGAAGCAACAGAATTAATTAATGAAATTTTAACAAATGAAGAAAAATATAAATTAAAGGAAAAAGAAACATATAAAAAATTTATTAAAAATTGTGATTATGAACTTAATAAATTAACCAATTTTATTAATTATGTAAATGATAATGAAAAAACTATTCAGATATATGGTGCTTCAACAAAAGGAAACTGTGTTTTACAATATTGTAATATTACAGAAGATAAAGTAAAATATGCTGTAGAACGTAATCCTAACAAAGTAGGATATTCAACTTCAACTGGAATAGAAATTATATCAGAAGAAACAATGAGAAAAAATCCTCCTGATTATTTAATTGTTTTACCGTGGCATTTCAAAAAAGAAATCATTGAAAGAGAACACGAATATTTAAAAAATGGAGGGCAATTAATTTTTTATTTTCCTACTTTTGAAATTATTAGTTATAAACCTAAATTATTAATAACTGGTTGTGATGGTTTTATTGCTAATTATATTAAAAAAACTTATAATAAATACAGTCTATATGGTATCACAAAAATTAAAAAAAATACAGAAAAAAATATAACAAAATTTTTCTTTGATATGAATGAAAATGATAAATTAGAAAAAGTGATACAAACAATTAATCCAGAATATATTATTCATCTAGCAGGAATTTCATCATCAATTGAAGCATTTAATAATCCAATTAAAGCAATAGAGAATAATGGACTTTTAACAGCAAAATTATGTGATATAATTTTCAGAAATAATCAAAAAATTAAATTTTTTAATGCTTCAAGTTGTGAAATTTATAAAGATCATGAAGAATTTAGAGTGGATGAATATAATAATATAGATGAAACAAAGCATTTACATCCTTATTCAATTGCTAAAATTATGGGACAAAATATGGTAAAGTTTTATAGAGAAAATTACAATCTTCATTTTTCAAATGGAATATTATTTACTACTCAATCAGTGAATAAATCTAATAATTTTTTATTAAATAAGATTCATTCTTATCTAAAAAATAATAAAGAAGAACCATTAAAAAATGGAAATATTGATTCTTATAGAAATATTATACATCCCCATGATGTTGTTAATGGAATAGAATTTATATTAAATGCTGAAGAAGGTAATGATTATAATATTTGTAATTATAATAGTGTTAAAATAAAAGATTTGGTTTTTAAATTATATAATAATTTTGGATATGATTTAATACGAAAAGATGATAAAGATGAAATATATTATGATAAGATTTCAAATAAACCATTATTAATAATAGAAAATAATAATAATGGATTAGACAAAAAAAGTATAAATATTAACGGGTATCCACATAAATTAAAAAACTTAGGTTGGTCTATAAAATATACTATTAATGATATTATCAATGAATTTAATTAAAATTTTATTCTAAAATATAAAATTCATTGTATTTATAAAAGTTATTAGTATCTAATTTATAATGAAAGTTTTCTAATTATTCATTTATTATTATTTATATTTTCTATAAGTAAAACTTTAGAATATGATTAGCAAAATTTATAGAATAATCAGGTGTAAATAATATTATAAATATTATTTGATTTAAGTCTCATAATATTTCCAAAAACTCAATATTTCTTTATGTTTTAGTAAATAATTAACAATATGACTATCATATTATTCTATCCCATATGTATCTATAATACACTTATCATATTTTTATCTTATTTTTAATGCATCATTAATATTTAATATATCTTTTCAATATTCATTTTATATCTATTTTTAATGTCTAGCTTACTTAATTATACATAAGGAAATGGTTAATTATATATATTTTTTTATATATAATTAACCATTTTCTTATATAATTATTAATAATATTATTTTAAATTAATTAAAAATAATATTATTAATAATTATATAAAATGGAAAGTAATGTCGAATATATTATAAAAGATGAGATAAAATTTGCTAAATATAATAATTTGTATTTTATCAATAATAAATATATTTTTATAACTACAAATCCAAATATTAAATTAGATGCTGTTTATACAATGGGCGGTGCATTAAATTCAAGTTATGAACATAATTTTATTTTATTACCTGAATTAATGTTATTTAATAATCAAGATGAAATTAATAATTATATAAATGGTATAAATTTTCAATTTATTAATGGTGTCACAAATGCATTAACACACTATTGGGATCATAATATTGCTCATGCTTTATATGATGCATTATATCCAATATATTTATTATTATTACAATTTTATTCAGAAGATACTGATTTTAATATATTTATTGATATAATTCATATTAATGGGTGGAGATTTTCAGGAAATGCTTCTAGAGAATTTTCAATTGAAATTTTTAAAAAATTTTCAAAAAGAGAAATCATTTATAAAAATAATAATTATATGTTTAATACATTACTGTGTGGATGTGGATTAGCAGGCATCTCTGGCGTCAATAAAAATGGATTTATGCCTGGAAAAGAAATCAATGCTTTAGAAAAATTTAGAAATAGGATGTATAGTGTTTATAACATTCAACCTATAATTAATAAAAAACCGAAAATAACTATAATTGATAGTAATCGTTATACAGTAAATGAAAAAAATGTATTAATTAATCTTAATCAAGATTTAAATAATAATGGATATGAATCTAATATTATTTCTTGGTTTAATATTAATTCATTTAAAGAACAATTAAATATTATGAACTCAACTGATATTCATATATCTGGAGCAGGTTCTAGTATGCTTAATTTTCCTTTTTTAAATAATAATAAAGTGCATATTAATTTAGGAGTAAATAAAATTAATCCAATTGAAAGATTTGGAGAAAAAGATCATTGTCATATGCCAGGATTATTAGAAGTAAATATATGTTTATTACCTAATTCAATATATGTTGATTTTTATAATATATATAGACATAAAGAAATTCTATTTGAACACTTACATAATATGGTTTACACAAATATATATAATTTAGAAAATCAAATTTATAGAAATACTAAAATACCAAAATTTATAAATATTTGGAAAGAATTATGTATTCAAGATCCTGAAAATATAAATAATTTAATTGAAAGAATGACTTATCCTAAAAATAATTTTCCTGACTTAATACCAATCAGATTTATAGATATGGTAATATGTGGTCAAAAAAAATATAATGAATTAATTAATATTAATATATTAAATTTACTTAAAAATAATATATTAAATGAAGACATACTATAAATGATTGAAAAAAATATTTTTCAAATATACCATGATATTAATCTAATACCAGAATATGTTAAAAAAAATTTAATAAAATTAAATCAAAATTACACTTATAATATTTTCGATTTTAATAAAGGAAAAGAAATTATACTTCAAAATTTTGATCAAGATTTATCTAATAAAATTTGCCATACCTTAGATATTCTTCCGAGGTATTGTCATAAGTCAGATTTATTAAGATATTGTTTATTATATATTTATGGTGGTGTATATTTAGACTGTGATTTACAAGCACTAAAATCATTTGATGATTTTATTGAAAATGATTTAACACTAATGACATCATTTGGTATTGGTGAATATTTTGGAACATTTGAAATTGATTTTAATAATAATAAAAAAACGATGTATAAAATAATGGCAAATGGTTTTTTTGCTGCTACTAAAAATAATCCATTATTATTAGAATTAATTTATTTTTGTATTAATAATCCAATTAATCAAGATCCAATGAATCGTGGAATAAATGTAGTTTATTTATATAATTTTTTAATAAAAAAAATAAACTTAAATAATATTGTTCCATTTAAAAAATATATAATTGAAAATAATATAATATATTTGATTTTACAAGATGAATATAAAAAAAATAATTTTATAAATTTAAATAACGAAGTATTAATTAAGACTGATAATGAAAATTATAATTTTAATAGACAATCTTCCGGAATAATTTAATCTTTTTTACATTATTTATATTTAAATTAACAAATTAAATATAATTTTATTTATAATTCTTATTTTATTTACAAAATAATTATATTTATACGTTAATTAATTATATTTATAAATTAATTATATTATTTATATATTATGATTAATACTTTTATAATAATTAATAAAGAAAAAGAACAAGAAAGATATAACTATATACAAAATCAAATTAAAAATTATAACTTAGATAAAACTTTAAATATTAATTATTTTAATTTTATCTGGGGAAATGAAATTAATTCAGAAATTAGAAATAAATACTGCAAATCAGATTGGTCAATGAGAAAACATGATCGAACAATGGAAAAAAATCCTTTATCAAATGGAGAAATAAGTTTATTTTTAAATCATTTAGAATGTTTAAAAAATATTAAAAATACATTTAATGATGGTATATTTATAATTCTTGAATCAGATGTTATTTTTAAACCTAATTTTAATGAAGATATAATAAAAATTGTAAAATCATTAAATTATTTAAATGATTGGGATATAATAAATATTGGAGAAGGAACAAGAGATTATTTGAAAAATAGAGGATATCCTAAATCCCAACCAAATATAATAAATAATTTTTACTTCTATAAAGAAAATATAAATTCTTGTATTGAAGGATTAATTTGGAATTATAAAAGTATCAATAAATTCTTAGATTATTTTGATAAAACTGAAGATATAGATAGTCCAATTGATACAAAAATAGATGTATTAAGTACTTATATAGGTAATTTTAATATTCATTGGTTAGAACCATCGCTTGTAAATCAAGGTAGTTTTATTAAATTATTTAATAGTCATCTTCGTTAAATAATATTTTAATCTATATCTGATTTTTTTTATTTTTAATTTAAAGAAAATATTTAATTTAGTATATTTATAGTTTAAATAAGTTATATAGATATTTATGAAATATAAATTTAATTTATATTTTTTAAAAAATCATTTTTTAATTTTTGTATTGTATCAAATGCTGTATCACAAAATATAGGTTGTCTATAAAAATTTAATAGTTTTTCTTTATTATCAATTAATTCTTTAACTTTTATAAATACATCGTTAATTGATTCATTATTATTTGAATTATAAAAAATAATTCTATTTTTATTGAATATTTTTTCATCATATTCATCAAACCATCCTGCATAAATAGGAATAGCACAACCTAAACAACAATCCATTAATTTTTCAGTAATATATCCATCAATATTATTATTATCATAATTTTCAGAACAAATATTAAATAAAAATTTATTAATATAATTTGATTTACCAATATTATTTAATTCATCATTTGAACAATTATTTAATAATACACTTGGACAAAATATTTTATCAATAGTTATTAGTTTATTATAAATTTTTGTACGATGATTTTCGGGATCCCATCTATTAATTAAACAACAAAATTTTTTTTCTTCTAAATTACAATCTTTAATATAATTATTTGCTTTTAAAAATTGATTATATTGATTATAATCAAACCCCCACTGAATTAAATAAAGTGGATATTTAAATTTTTTTTCTAAAATATTATGATTTACTGAACCAAAAATATTTAATTTATATAAATTAATATTATTTACAATAGTTAGACATAATTGGTAATTACTAAGATTATTTTTAATAGGTTCAAATATTACTAAAATTTTAATATCAAAATATGGGTCATTAATAATATTTAAATGATCATTTTTAATATGTGGACCAATAATTAATATTTTTTTATTTGTATTTAAATTTAAATTAAAGAAATTATTAAAATCAGGAAAAGTTCCTTCTCTTAAATCCGAAAAAAAAGCAATATATTTTATCATTATATTTTAATTACTATATAAAAAATAAAATTTTTAAACATTTATATTCATATATAATATATGAATAATAAAAAATATTAACTCAATTTAATAATGGTTATAGAGATATTATAAATATAATACCTATAGTTAAATATTTTAGTAAAATATATTTACAAATTATTTTAATTATAAGAGAAGAAGTTCAAAATAAATATATATTAGAAAATTGTATATAAATTTAATTATGTTTTTATCTTTATTATATATATAATGATTAATTATAAATATACCAAAAATAGAGATTAGTTTAATGGAAGTATAATTAAAAAAGAAATTTTAAATTATCTAACTAATTATAAACCAAATAATATTTTAGAAATTGATTGTTATGAAGGATAATCTAGTGTTTTTTTTGCTGATAATTTACTTGATTATTATGAATCATCGCTAACATGTGTGGATCCATTTAATAGTATAGAAAATAATGACCATGCACATTTAATAAACAATATTATAGAGGAAAATTTTGATTTTAATATTAGTAACTGTAAAAATTATGATAAAATATCTATAAAAAAAATAACATCTGATAAATTTTTTAAATGAATGATAAATATTTTAACTTAATTTATATTGATGAATGTCATAAACCTGATTTTATTATAAGAGATATGAAAAATTCATTTAAATTTTTGGTAGAAGGTGGCATAATGTGGATGGATGATTATGGTGGTGGAGATTGAATTCAAATAAAAAAGGCAATGGATTCATTTTTGAAAGAATATGAATGTAGATATATCGTAATATATAAAAGGTATCAACTTGCAATAAAAAAATTATAAATTCTTAAACTTTTAAAAATAAATATTTTTTATCTTTTATTTAATATAAAAAAATAAAATATTTGTAATGTTATTAAATGTGCAAAGCTGTAATAAAAAATTTATTAATTGTATTCTAATGATTTTTATCTTTGAATAAAATATGAATTATTTTAAATTTTTATAATTTTATATTATTTATTTTAATAATATAATGAAAAAATATTCAATTATGTCATTCTGGAATGGTTATTGTTACTCTAATAATTTTTTTTACCAATTATTTAAAAAATATTCATTTATATGTTGATAAAAATGAAAATATTGATTTTTTAATTATAGGTCAATTTATTTCAAAAAATGATTATGATTTTATAAAAGAAAAAAATGTATTAAAATTTTAAATATATCAGAACCAATAGAAATAAATCCCCCTTATAAATATTGTTATCAATTATATAATGAAAATATTTTTAATTTTATTATAGGTTGTATAAATACTACTATAAATCAAATTAAATTTCCACTATATATAAATTATATATTAAACAGTCCATGTAATTATTATAATGAAATTAATGAATATGTTAAAAACTGTGCTTTAAATAAAGATTTTTGTTGTTTAATTAATACGCATGATCAATGGAATACGCGAAGACCAATTTATGAAAAATTAAAAAATATTAATCATATTACATGTCCATCAAACTTATTAAATAATTGTTCTAATAAAGAACTAAATGATTTAGGAAATGCATTATATATTAAGAAATTTTTATTTAATATTTGTTCTGAAAATACATTAAAAAATGTTAAAGGATATATTACTGAAAAAATAATAAATTGTTGTATGGGAGGAGCAATACCAATTTATTGCGGACGGTTTGATGAAATTGACGAAAAAATATTTAATAAAAATAGAATATTATTTTATAACTCAAAAGATAAAAAATCTTTAATACAAGTTTATGAAAAAGTAAAAGAATTAATGGATGATAAAGAAAAATTAAAAGATTTTTATCAACAAAATGTTTTTATGGATAGTGCATATGATACAGTTCAAGAAATAAATAATAATTTGATGAATATGTTTAAGAATATTTAAAATTATAGATTTTATATTTATAATTGATATAATTATCATTTCAATAAGATTTTATAGATTTTGAATTATTAATATATTATTTGTTAATATTTTTATATATTTTTATTATAAAGTATAAAAATATATAAAAATATATAAATATTATTTATATATGATAATTAGTATTTTTGATAATAAATCAGGTTTTTTTTCAATGTTTTTTTTTTTTGTTAATCTTTTTATTTTTGCCTTAAAAATTATTTTAAATTTTGAAATTATTAATTATAATTGGTTATTTTAATATAATTTAGGATTGTAAGTTTATTTTGA
>Ga0181552_10003867_pt1 | contig 10592 bp, 11 predicted proteins | sample 011ome_18_FD_130583 | JGI IMG/M metagenome (GOLD analysis project Ga0181552, IMG submission 130583) | Coastal salt marsh microbial communities from the Groves Creek Marsh, Skidaway Island, Georgia - 011501BT metaG (megahit assembly) | ecosystem: Environmental > Aquatic > Marine > Intertidal...
GTCCAAAAATGCAGTTGAAAGGATTGTGCCAGTACCAATCAGGAATGAACGACGGTTCATATCTAGTCCTCCGCTTTAGTGCTTTAGGCAGGATGCCAAGGCGCACAAGTTGGTGATTAAATGCCCGTTTTTGGTTTGCTATTAACTCAAGTCTCTGTTTCGCCAGAAACTAGGGTTTAAAAAGAAATGCAATCGATATTTAACGGAAAGTTACGTTTCCTATGCTAACTCGACTGAAATATTGTGGCCCAACTCTTGCAGCCTTGCTTGTAGCAGACTTGCCGAAAGCGGATCATGCGATGTGACGGCTAAGTAGTCATTACCAGGATGACACCCATCGATGAAATTTAGATCGCCCAAGCGTAATCCATTTTCATCATCACCCCCAAACAAGTCTAATCCGTAGAGGTAATCATAAGCCTTCGCTTTGTTTGCATCTTTGCGCCCCCATTCATCAATATAGTCATATAGGTCTGCAGGTTGGTCTAACATCCTAGGAGTTATTCCCCAATCATCATATATTTCCCTAAATTGGCTAAGGGCGATGGGCTCGTTTTCGAGCAGCTCAACACCTCGATATCGGTTTAAAACCTGTCTGTATGTAAGATTTTTAATGCCCAAATCAGGACTTCCTAATCTCAATTCATATTCCGAGCCTTGATTGACAAAAAACAGCTTAGTTGTGTCTTTGTTGGATTTTAAAAGTGGCACGGCCGAGTTCTTATTTGTCAAAAACCAATTTGCTTTTGCGACATAAGCAGATGTTAGGATCGAACCAGCGCCAATTAGAAAAGAACGTCTATCCATCTCACCAAACCTCCCGCGCAATGGCTTCAATCTCTTCAACGCTCAACAGGCCAGTGTTATTGATCCAATGGAAGTGCTCAACATCATGGTATTTCGCATCAAACTCCCACAACGCTTTTATTAAATGTATAGAAATGGTTCTTTCATCTGACCTGCAGCGTCTTCCATGCGCGTACATATCCCAGTGCCATGTCCAAGGAGCGCCGCCGTCTTCCACCCAATTATTCCACAGTAACCATCCTGTACGGCGCGGGTTTATATAGTAATTATCGATGCGGTTATGCATAGGCGACCAAGCCCATTCGACGCTGAATAAATAGGTAAGTTTTCGCGGGGAAGTCTTAGGTGGGTTTTTCAAAAGTGGTTGATCTATTTCTATTTTTGGATCAAGGCCTTTTGGCAAGTCTGGCAAGGTAACAACCTGATACAGTCGCTGCTGAGGGCGTAAACTTGGTGCCATAGGACTAAAGGAAGTGTGCTTGGTAGACATTCTATGTCCCTCCGCTTTAGTGCTTTAGGCAGGATGCCAAGGCGCACAAGTTGGTGATTAAATGCCTCATATAGTGATACCAGCTTCTAGAGTGCTGTTCAACCTAGGCCTTTTCAGCAAAAAGTTTGTGGTCTACGGTATTTAGATTTTAACGATACCATATATTTCTGTATGGAATTATTTTGCGTCAAATCAGGAGGCTTACCTATTGGAAAAGTTTAATTTTGTTGTTGATGTTATGAACAATGGACCCATGGAAAAAATGGAAAGCTTTGTCCATGAAGAGTTTTTGTTTTTCAAAGAATATGGAATGCAAGATCGTGATGAATGGCTATCAGAAATTAGAGAACTGGTTGAGAGTGACTGGCAATTTACAGATCCAAACCTTGTAGCTGAAAATGAGGATGTCTTGGTTTTCAATCATATTGTGGTGGATGATGGCCAAAAATTTCGAGTGACCGCGGTAAATTTTTTAAAGGATGGGCAAACGTGGCGTCTCTCTACCCATAGAACTTTGATCAAAGACTAATTCTAAGCGGACAAAGTCTCCTCTACTGATACTGCCTTCACGTGCATTAAAATTTTAAATAATAGCCTGATCAAACGAGAGTTTTCCACCAGCCCAAATTGGCAGGTTCTCCTTATCATTAAGCCAAGCGGTTTCTTCTTTTGTATTGGCTCTTGATAACTCTGCATTCCGCTGTGGATATCTACCAAATTTTTCTAAAACTTGACGATGCTGATCTACTGCCTTTTTATTGCGGCCCTCGAATAAGCTAAAGTTAGGGTATGCCTTTATCGCCAAGTCAATTATTTCGCAGGCACGTTCTAAATCTTTTAATTCTTCTGAATGTGCTAATGCCCAAGGCAGAAGATAAAGAATAGCTGGGGGTAATTTTAGGGTCTCGTCTATTGCCTCTGGAGTTACTAGTTCACGAACTAATTTTCGTCCAATTGGATCGAATGAAAATGCCTCTGCAGAACCACGAAAACAGGACCGAGATAATTGGTCTGCTAGTAACACCTTTGCAACCTTTCCTTCTAGGCTTTCCCAATTATCGCCAACCAAGGTGGGTGGATTAGATTTCAATTCACGAACCACAGGAGCAAAGGGTTGACACAGTTCATCCAACTCTGTGCCGCTTGCAAACCAAATTAATAACAAAGGACTAACTATTTCATCTTTGCTTAAATCTTCGCGAAGTGCCGGATCAGAAGTGTCACAAGCACACATATAATTTAGGATACTTCGCGGTGATCTTGGGTTCTTAAGTGCTTCTTTGACAATTGGCAGTTTGCGAAAATCTTTTGGGGTCATTTAAACACAGTCCTAGTTCAAATAATTTTGGAACGCTTTAGCAGGGATCCCGATCTGATTTAAGAGCTAAACTTAAACCCTCACAAGCCATTCTCGAAAGCCTAATTAATTTACTGTCATGTTCTTTTACTAAGATCTCTCCCAAAAATATCTCTCAAACACATAAACAGCTATAAATCTCGGAGATTATATTTGACCTTTTAGAGATATCTTTGTGATATCTTCATATGGCCTCGTTTGATGAATTTATTAGCTCCATAATCGCAGACGGAAATGACGGAAAAGCTTTTGAACTTTTCTGCAAACACTTTTTAGAAACCGCTCCGGAATACAAAGACCAGTTTGAAAAAGTCTGGCTATGGGATCAGTGGCCAAATAAGTGGTCGCACGACAAGGGCATCGATTTAATTGCGAAATACAAAGGCCGCGACACCTACTGTGCAATTCAGGCAAAGTGTTATGCAGCTCATAATACGGTTCCATATGATGAGGTCACAAATTTCTTAGCAGACAGTAATCGAAGTGAAATCGAAGATCGCATTTTGATGATGTCGACCAATCGGCTTTACGAGAAAACTTCCAAGGAGGTTATTCAGGGGCAGGAAAAGCAAGTTGTAATTCGCGACCGCCATTATTTTGAAAGTATAAATTTCAACTACCCCAGTCATATCTCTGAATTGAGCAAAGCTTCCCTAAAGCCAAAAGCTGAACCGCGAAAACATCAAGTCAAAGCAATTGCAGCTCTTGAAAAAGGATTAACAGAAAACGACCGCGGTCAGTTGATTATGGCGTGCGGGACGGGAAAAACGTTCACAACGCTCTGGATTAAAGAGCGTTTAAGAGCACACACAGTGCTTGTTTTACTTCCCTCGCTTAGCCTGCTCTCGCAGACCATGCGTGAGTGGGTTTGGGGTGCCAGTGAGCAATTTGAGGCATTAGCAGTCTGTTCTGATCCTACTGTGGGTAAATCTAAGAAGGGCGATGAAGATATTTCCACTGCAGAAGTCGGTAAGGTCACATGGCATGTTGAGAAAATTAAGTCCTTTCTGACTTCGACAACTCCCAAGGTCATTTTTTGCACATATCAAAGCTCTGAGCTTATTGAAGAAGCGCAAAGAGATGCCAAAATTCCGGCGTTTGATTTAGTCGTTTGTGATGAGGCCCATAGATGCGCGGGTAAATCAGACGCTGGCTTCGCCACAGTCCTTCATGATGATAAAATCAGAGCAATGAAGAGATTATTTACCACCGCTACCCCTCGTTATTACGGAAAGTCCGTTAAGAGCGCTGCTGAGGGCAGGGGCGTCGAAATCATCGGAATGGATGACGAAAGAAAATTCGGTCCCGTTTTACATAAGCTCACATTTGGACAAGCCATCGAGCTGGATATGCTCACGGATTACCAAGTAGTCGTGGTTGGCGTCGATGAGCCAATGGTGCGAGACTGGATTGCCGATGGTGAAATAATTTCCGCAGGTAAAGATCACATCACTGACGCGCGCACCTTGGCTGCTAAAATAGCGGTGCTGAAGGCAATCAAAGATTATGATTTAACGCGAGTGATTTCGTTTCACGGAAGTATTCCACGCGCGAAAGATTTTGCTCAGGAGGTAGAGCAAGTCTCAGAGATTATCGAGATCGAGCAAAGGCCCTCCGGAAAGATTTGGTCAGAACATGTTGATGGAACTATGTCAGCCGGAAAAAGGCGCGATTTAATCAACAACTTAAAAGGGCTGGAAGGTTTTGACGTAGGCTTGCTAACTAATGCACGCTGCTTGTCAGAGGGTGTTGATGTACCTTCACTTGATGGGATTGCTTTTGTTGATCCAAAAGGGAGCCAAGTTGACATTATTCAGGCAGTAGGTCGGGCTATTCGCAAAAGTGACAACAAAGCGAAGGGTACAATCGTGCTACCAGTTTTCTTAGAAGCAGGCGACGACCCAGATACAGTTATAGATGCCAGCAATTTTAAGCCGGTCTGGGATGTGCTGAAGGCGTTGCGAGCGCATGATGAAATTCTCGCTACTACTCTTGATCAACTAAGGTTGGCTACCGGCCGAAAAGTAAATAAAAATATTGATCACATCGACAAAGTAGTAATTGATTTACCGCTGGAAATAACCCCTGATTTTGCCGCAGCTCTTAGGGCCGAATTGGTCGACGCTACGACCCAGTCTTGGTATTTTTGGTTTGGATTACTTGAAAAATATATAGAAAGTAATGGAGATGCTAAAGTTCCTTCTAAGTATGTGACTGAACAAGGTTTTAAGCTAGGGAGCTGGTGCGATACCCAACGTGTGAGGTATAAAGGCCAAAACTTAGAAACAGCTCGATTTAAAGCGTTAGATGAACTTCGATCAGTTGGCTGGGTTTGGTCTTTATTTGATTTTCAAAGAGAGCAAAACATTCGTGCGATCAAACGTTTTTATGATCTTGAAGGTCATGCACTTATAAAGGATCGATATATTGCCCCAGGTGGCGAAAAGCTTGGTGCACTGGCAAAAAGTTTTAGGCAGGCTTACAATTCTGGCACTCTTGAAAAAAAATGGGTTGTATATCTCGAAAAAGAATTAAAATTCAAATGGAATTTGGGCCAATTTTGGTGGTTGGAGCAATATAAAGCTCTGCGACGCTGGTATGTAAAAAATCCATACTCTTCGCCATCTCGTAGTTTACGGGTCCAAATTAAAGTAACCGAAAGATATTCCGAAACTAGAAATCTTGCGCAATTTCAGCAGAGTTTAATTACATCTTTTAATTGGCATAGCGGGAAAAGTGGACGATCTGGCCGGTCTGTGGCTCCAAAGCGCCTTACGGAAAAACAAATATTAGCCATTGAAAGAATTCCCAATTGGAGCTGGTCAAGGCGTAAGGATGAGCAAGACAAATGGCGCGCTGTATTAAGAGATTTCCTTTCGACCAACAACGTTAGCGTTTTGAAAAGTGAAACCATTCATAAGGGCTACGCTATTGGAAGAAAAATCGCAAAATTAAGATCTCAAAATAGAAAAAAGCCGCTTCCAAGCCACGAGTTAGATTTTTTGACAGAGATGGGAATAAACTTAGATCCCTTTCAACAGCAGTGGGAGCATGCCTACAATTTACTTCTCAATTATGTGGAAGAACATGAAACAGCGAATGTAACTCAGTCCACGTTTCATGAGGGGTTCAAATTAGGCGCTTGGGTTTCAACGCAACGACAATCATTCAAAGAAGACAAGCTCACCAAAGAACGAATTGAACGGCTCTCAAAATTGAAAGGTTGGGTTTGGTTTTCTTGAAAATCAAGGATTAGTCGGACATCTGGACACCCCTTAGGGGTGTGTCCATGTCTGTCCGCCTACAAATATCCTGCGGACAAGTAGGACATGTCCGCTATTTGTCCTGTCTGTCCTAGTCATGAACTAACCACACGTTATCATCATAGCTGCGTATGAAATCCTGCTCTTCAAGTTTTTTAACATGCCGACGAAAACCTCTCTTTATTGAACTTTCCTGAGCCTTACTGCCTACACGCATCAGCATGTAACTGTCCTGCCAACGATTAACATTCACAACATTTCTATTTTGAGGATAGTTTTCGGCATCATATATTTTGTGGCCATCCTTGAACAAGGCATCTTCAAGAGCTTGCAGCGCTATTTGCGCATCGCCTTTTGGCCGGCGTTTATCATGCGAGGAGCAGCTGGATAATTCTTCCGGCTTTACAACACAGCTCGTGATTGGATCACCATCTTCATCAAAACCAAGTTGAACTCCCATAAGACTGAAAGCCACTTTTTTGCCATTTTCCAAGTCTCGCTGTTTAAGTGCTGTGGCAACGCGCATCAGGCCGTCAGCTTTTACTTCAATTTCTGTATCCACTGCTGCCCTTAAGCTAGAATGCCCCCTTGCGCCTTTGCCTCGATCTTTGCCTGAGTGGTGAATAATCATAACATGGCAATTGAATTTCGACTTAAGGAGCATGATGTTTTTAATGTATTGGCCCATATCTGCGCCATCATTTTCGCTACCAGCGCCCATAGTCATTGCTAATGTATCTACCACGATGAGAGAGAAGTCTTGTTCCTGGATCAAGCTTATAACTGCATTCACGTCATCTTCCCCATGAAAATCAACTTGGACTGGCAGGAGCTGCAAGTTGTCAGCCATATTTTCATAAAGAATATTATTTTCGAGTTTGATAGCGGCAATTCGCTTTGCGAACCCCTTGCCTCCTTCTGAGGCCAGGTAGAGCACTTTGCCCTGCCTGACCCGGTTTTTCATCCAATCAGCGCCGGCCGCTACGTGACCCGCGATATCCAATGCCAAGAAAGATTTGCCACAATTACTATCGCCGTAAATTACTGAGATTGTTTCTCGAGAAAACCAATTTTTGACAAGGTAATCACTGGATAAATCAAGGTTAAGATCGCGCGCTGAAATAAGGTTAGCTTTAAGTTCATCCACGCGCGGAAATGGAATTTTCTCGGCTTCTTCAAAGGAAAGCATTTTTACTGCCCATTTTTTGCGCCAAGACATCATTCCAGTCGCCCCAGTCCGGGGCGGGAATAGTTGCGGCCGTCCATCCACATCGTGCTGCGCGATTTCCCAACTCTATCGCTGAGGATAACCCTACTGCGTCGTTATCAGGAAAAATATAAATCATACCAATTTTATTGGGTAGCTTGAAGTTCTTCATTCCATTCGCTGATAATGCTGACAGGTACTTGGCTTTATTCGCTCCATAGAGCTGTAAAGTCGAAAGGGCATTTTCGATCCCCTCAGCAATTGCCCAAACTGGTCCAGAACCACCCACCTGAACACATCCGCCGCCACAGGGGCCCAACATTTTCTTTTGAAGCTTCTTTCCGTCATCTGTCAAAAAAGTTCGATGAATTCCAACAAATTTTCCTGACTTGAGTACGGCACAGATAATTGCCGGCGAGGCTATTCGTTCTTCCGCATTATAGAGCGATGGATGGAATTTTATTTGATCGGACCAATTTGTGAGATGTCTGGAACGAAGATACTTTTCGCCGAGGGTACCAGCCAATGGCACTGCTTCTTTCCAAATTTCATAAGCGAAATGTATTCTTTGTTGCTCGCTAATATTTCGAGTGTTGCGCTTATTTAGCGCGAATTCTGAAATATTTAGCATTTTAGAAACTCCTGCCGCATTGATTATTTCTTCAAAGCTGCAGCCTGCAAAGCAATGGAGCAAAAGCTTTCCATCCGGAGCATAATTGATGCTCAGTGACGGTTTTTTGTCTTCATGCGCTGGGCAGTGATCAATGTAGCCGTTTCCATTCCGTTTGGCTCTAGGAGAAAGAGGAAATTCCATTTCAGTCTCTCCACTCGCTAATAAGTTCAGGCAAAGCACCTAAAGCAGCGCGCGCTCTATCATCAGAGAGCAGCTCTAACTTTGCACAGGCTTCGATTAAGCTGTTTTGGGTCGTGTGATAGCTCCGGCCGCGCCAGATGCCCTTATGCAAAGGTTCTGCTGTCCGCCTTTGCAAGATCCACTGAATACCATTTCTACAAGTGATAACCCTCCAACGTGGTGCCAAAACAGTAATCACTAGACTATAAAAATCAGAGGTCTCTCTCCGTGTCTCATTTCCTAGTCCAGGTACGCTATATTTAACCCCCCGGGGAGGGGGGGGTAATTGAGGAAGCTCAAACATTTTGATCCTCCTGCATATCTTTTAGCCATTTTTCTATATCGCTAGACCGCCATCCAACGGCGCGGCGGCCAAGCTTTATTGGTTTTGGGAAGGTGCCCTCAGACATCATTGCGTAGATTGAAGATCTAGAAATTTGAAGTTTTTTTTCTAATTCGCGTCTTCGTAGAAGGTCAGGTGCCATTATTTGCTCCAGTTGTTTTTGAACATACTGGAAGCCTATGGAACTAAATTTCTTTAATCGTTTGCAAATAAACCCTGGTATATTTTTTCGCAAACATCTGAATGCCATGATTTATCAATTTCCAGTTCCTGTTTTCCTCTTGAAACTGATTGCTCAATAGTGCGGCTTTCGGTCATTTGCGTATCAAAATAGTTTGTCTTCCAGTATCCGCTCGCTTCAAGCGCTGTAGCATGATTTATTACGCTTCTATTTGTGAGATTGCCGGTAAATTCGCTAGGGTTTACCTTGTTCACGGTCATCCATAAAAGAAATGCGCGTGCAGACGATTTCTGGGTTATCTTTCTCTTTTTTGGACGGCCAGGCAACTGAGGAGGGTTAATTTCACGGATCGCCTTTTCGAGTTTTTCCAGTGCTTCCGCGTAATAACCTTTTATAGCCCATCTAAATAAATCTTCTTGTGAGGCCTGCTGCAAAACCCGGGGAAGATTTAACAATGCTTGGTCAATCTCCCACTCTTCATTTTCCTCAACTTGAAGAAGATCTAAAATACCGCGTACTTTTTTTGGTGGTTTCATAGAGACCGCTCCAGAAAATTACCCCATGCATCCAGTATTCTAGCCCTTTCAACGATCAGGTCGGTTCTGTAGTATGCATGCTCTACTTTTGATCCAACATGATGGGAGAGTTGTAGTTCTGCTGCCTCTCGTGAGTGCTGATTTTCTGCAACCCAATCCCTGAAAGTAGATCGTAAGCCATGTGGCACCGCCGGCCTATCTCCCTGCTTAGGGTCGATGAAACCAATTCCGGTTTCGATAAGCGCAGTTTCATTCATTCGCTTCATTAATGCGGATAGGGTCATATCTGATAATTTCCCACCTTTTAGACCTCTAAATACCAGGTTGTTATGCTCTGAATGAGATTGCTTATTTATTAGATCCAACATTTTACTGGTGATTGGAACTCGATGCTCCCTTTTGGTTTTCATTCTTTTTCCAGGGATTGTCCAAATGCCCTTGAAGCCTTTTTCGTCAGCTTCAGTTGCATTGAATAAGTGAAGCTCTTGCCACTCTAGGCCCCTGACTTCTCCGGATCGATTTAAACAAAACATCATGAATTTTAATGCATCTGCCCCAACACCATCCCTTGAATTCAAATCTTGCCACCATCTTTGAACGTCTACTAACTGAAGGGCAGGGTGGTGCTTCTTTTCTTGGATGCTCGACGGGCTAGGCAACAATTCTGAAAGATTGCCTTGCCAAATTGCCGGGTTGAAACCTGATCTATAGCCACTGACAGTTGCCCAGGACAATACATGTTCAATCCTTCCTCTGAGGCGACTAGCGGTTTCAGTTTTATCCGCCCAAATTGCACTGAGGGCTTGGACAATATGATCGACTGTAATTTCATTTACTGGAGTATTCCCAATGACTGGAAAGGCGTAAGTTTTTATAGAGGATTGCCATTGGCGTTTATGCTTTTCGTTGGAAAATTCTGTGAGTTTAAACTCTAAATATTTATCGACTGCTTCGCGAAAGCTAGGTATCTCTTTCTGCTTTTTTATTTGACCTTTAGGGTCTTTACCTTCTTTCGAAATTCGTTTGTTAATTAAGGCCTGCTCGCGCGCCTGAAGCAAGCTCACATTTGGGAAGCTGCCTAAGCCAAGCTCCCGACGCTTTCCATTCAAAGTATAGCGCTGCACCCAATATTTAGATCCTCTTTTGTCAACCAAAAGGTGCAAGCCGGTGCCGGACTTGTCGTAATAGCGCCCTGAAGTAAGCTTAGATTTGATCATTGCGTTGGAAAGACCACTAGCCATCTTATTCCCTCAATTATTCCCTCAAAAAGGTGCGGAACATCTAGGAATACTTTAGAACTTCTTAGAATAAAATTCTACACTAAGTACTGATAAATATATATAAAATATACATATTTGGAACATACTGGAAATATAGTTATACGGACTTCGTCTCCGCCACCACCTCAGTGTAGCCATATAAGGTATACAAATAAGGGGTTTTGCGCATTCTGTAAAAGTGATTACCACACACGTTAACCACACACGTTAACCACACACAATATAACCCTCAAGACCCTTCCGGGCCTACTTCATCTTAATTAAACTGTACGACA
>Ga0181552_10003878_pt1 | contig 10572 bp, 6 predicted proteins | sample 011ome_18_FD_130583 | JGI IMG/M metagenome (GOLD analysis project Ga0181552, IMG submission 130583) | Coastal salt marsh microbial communities from the Groves Creek Marsh, Skidaway Island, Georgia - 011501BT metaG (megahit assembly) | ecosystem: Environmental > Aquatic > Marine > Intertidal zone...
GTGGTTCTTGATAGTAATAAGAATTACCGAATACAGCAGCACCCACAATAGCGAGTCACACAATCAAACGGATATAATTTTGCATACTTAAAGTAATGTTTCCCATTATTAAGGCTAGTCTTTTTTGGCGGAGTGGCAGGCCAGGAGGGAATCGAACCCCCAACCTACGGTTTTGGAGACCGTCGCTCTGCCAATTGAGCTACTGGCCTACTAATCTATAATTTTAGTTACTACTCCAGAACCAACTGTTCTTCCACCTTCTCTTATAGCGAAATTCATTCCATCTTCCATCGCAATAGGAGAAATTAGTTCGACAGTCATGTCTATGTTGTCTCCAGGCATAACCATCTCAACACCTTCAGGAAGCTCAACTGCCCCCGTTACGTCAGTAGTTCTGACATAAAACTGTGGTCTATATCCTTTAAAGAATGGTGTATGTCTTCCACCTTCTTCTTTTGATAAAACGTATACGGTTGCTTCGAACTTTGTGTGTGGAGTAATTGCTCCAGGCTTTGTAAGAACTTGTCCTCTTTCAACAGCGTCTCTTTCAGTACCTCTAAGAAGAATACCAACATTCTCTCCCGCCTTGCCTTCGTCTAGAAGTTTTCTGAACATCTCTACACCTGTACATACAGTTTTTTGAGTTTCTCTGATGCCAACGATTTCTATCTCTTCGTTAACTTTGATTTCACCCCTTTCAATTCTTCCAGTAACAACAGTTCCTCTACCTTGAATTGTGAAGATATCTTCAATAGGCATTAAGAAAGGTTTATCGGTGTCTCTAGTAGGTTCAGGTACAAATTCATCAAGCGCTTTTACAAGTTCCTGAATTTTTCCCGCGTATTCAGCATCACCTTCAAGAGCTTTAAGTGCTGAACCAACAATCACAGGAGTATCATCTCCTGGGAAGTCATATTCAGTAAGAAGTTCTCTAACTTCCATTTCAACTAGTTCTATAAGCTCAGGATCATCGACCATATCTGCTTTGTTTAGAAATACAACAATGTGAGGTACTCCAACCTGTCTGGCTAAAAGTATGTGCTCTCGAGTTTGAGGCATGGGTCCATCTGCTGCATTTACAACAAGAATTGCACCATCCATTTGAGCTGCACCAGTAATCATGTTCTTGATATAGTCTGCGTGACCAGGGCAATCTACGTGTGCGTAGTGTCTAGATTCAGAATCATATTCAACGTGTGAAGTTGAGATGGTAATACCACGCTCTTTTTCTTCAGGTGCATTGTCAATCCCATCAAAAGCTATAGCTTCTCCACCTAAAGACTCTGCTTGGACTTTTGTTATAGCAGCCGTTAGAGTTGTTTTACCATGATCAACGTGTCCAATAGTTCCTACGTTGACATGGGGTTTGGTTCTTTCAAATTTTTCTTTAGCCATTTTTTTTCCTAAATTTAAATTATTATTACCTGGAGCTCATAACCGGAGTTGAACCGGTGACCTCTTCCTTACCAAGGAAGTGCTCTACCTCCTGAGCTATATGAGCAAAAATCTATATTTTTGCTGCTTTTTTTAGAGTGTAGAGAATTTTTCTGATTAACTCAGAAGATAAATAATCGTTAAAATATTTAGCGAATAAACCTACAACCCAAAGCTCGGAGCGCTTTTATAGTATTTTTGGGGCTTCAATGCAAGTAATTTCGCATCTTTTAGACAGTTTTTTTCAGTGGTGGAGGGGGAAGGATTCGAACCTTCGAAGCACGAGGCGGCAGATTTACAGTCTGCTGGGTTTGACCGCTCCCCAACCCCTCCTAAAATAAAGGTCAAAAAACAGCGCGCAATTCTGTAACTGCGAGCTTATTATGTCAACTTAAATTAATAATATTTGCTTAAATTCTAGATGATAAATGAAACTTTTCTTCCTTTAAAAGTAGAAAGGATCACAAATAACCTAAAAAAAGATATTTTAGAATATTTACCTGAGGTATTTATTTCAGAAAAGACAGCTTCGACTAATGATGATGCAAAAGTATATTTACCAAATCAGCCCTCAGAATTATCAATACATCTAACAGAGCAGCAAGAAGCAGGTAAAGGAAGAAATGGAAAAAAATGGGTTAGTCCTAAGGGAAAGAATATCTACTTATCGTTAGGATGGAAATCTCCTCTACAGTACTCAGAATTAGATGGTTTAAGTTTATCAGTAGGCTGTATTGTGGCGAATGTCCTAAATTCGCTAGCAAATGATCAGATAAATATTAAGTGGCCTAACGACTTAGTAATCAGTCAAAAGAAAATGTCAGGGATACTGATTGAGACTTTGGATCTAGAAGGAAAGATAGGAATAGTTATAGGAGTGGGAATAAATGTTCATATGTCTAAAGAAGATGGAAAGGATATTGATCAGTCTTGGGTTTCACTCGACGAAATATCAGAGAAAACTAATGATAGAAATGAATTAATAGCAAATTTACTCAATGAACTATTTGTGCTGACCAAAGTTTTTCCTGTAGAGGGCTTTAAGGCCTATAAATCAAATTTTGATAAGCTGGATCTATTAAACGGGAAAGTTTGTAAAGTAATTTCCAACAATTCAGAAAAAGTTGTGGAGGTATTAGGCGTAAATGATCAAGGAGAACTTTTGGTTAAAGAAAATTTAGAATATCTTACTCTTCGTTATGGCGAAGTTTCTATAAGAGAACTATAATGCCCCTCGCGCTGGCGTAGCTCAGTTGGTAGAGCAGCTGATTTGTAATCAGCAGGTCGTAGGTTCAAATCCTATCGCCAGCTCCATTCATTGGAGAGATCTAAACCGCTTTTGATTTCAGGATTCTTCAGGTGCTTCGTTCAATTCACCGTAATCTAAAATTGGCGCGGCATCTAATTCTTCAGCACCAATGAATTGAGCCACTCTTTGCAAGCAAGAGACTATCATGCTTTGCTCCCAATCATTTAAATTAGAGAACTGTTCTTTAAATTTATCTTGTAAAACGTCGGGTGAAGATTCAAGAATTTTAAAACCCTTTTCGGTAATATTTAGATATTGAATTCTTTTATCATTTATACCTCTTTCTCTTGTTATCAAATCATTTGAGAGCAATTTATTTATAACAGTAGCGATAGTAGTATGTCTAAGAGTTGTTATGTAAGAGATATGACTAGGTGTAGTGTGTTTTTTATTTGCAATAATCTGCAGAACAATATGTTGTGTTGGTGTGAGTTGGGATTTCTTTGCTAAGGATAGAGAATTAATTTCAGTAGCCCTCATGACTCTTCTGATTGCAATTAGAGCCTCCTCTAGATGATTATCTTCCATTTGTGTCTTCCATTTTCTGCGGATCATATACCTCTATATATACTCCTCGCAATAGGCTAAGCATTGCTGCGATAAGAATAAAAATAAAAGGTAAAGCCATTGATATGGCTCCTGATTGAATTGCCGAAAGTGCGTAAGAGCCACCTCCTACTAGTAGAACAACAGCAATTAAACCTTGAATGATTGCCCAGATCACCCTTTGAATTCTTGGTGTATTATCTTTTCCGCCCGAAGTAATTGTATTAATTACAAGTGACCCTGAATCTGAGGAAGTAACAAAAAATAGTACCAACATGAATAAGGCAAACAAACTTGTAAAAGTTGGGAATAAAAGATTATCTAGCATATAAAAAAGTACTAGAGAAATATCACTCACTGGTTCGCTTAACTTACCTATTCCTTCTTGAAATTGAAAAATTGCAGCCTCTCCAAAAGAAGAAAACCATACTAAGCAAAATAAAAGTGGTGCAAACATAACAACTGTTAAAAATTCTCTTATAGTTCTGCCCTTCGAAATACGCGCAATGAACATTCCAACAAACGGAGACCAAGAAATCCACCAAGCCCAATAAAAAATGGTCCAATCGCGATACCATTCTTGATCATCTGATCTATTCCAATTACTTAGTTCAGTTAAGTCCTGAAAATATGAAACTAAATTTCCTCCATAACCTGAGATAATTTGATAAGTTGGACCAGCTATCACTACAAAACTTAATAAAAGCAGAGCAAGTCCAATATTGATATTGCTCAAAACTTTTACGCCTTTGTCTAGACCTCTGAAGACAGAAAATATAGCTACTGCAGTTATGAAAATAATAACTAAAGATTGGCTCAACAAAGTGTTAGGAATTCCAAATAGGTAATACAGACCAGACGATGCTTGTTGAGCTCCTAGTCCTAGAGAAGTTGCTAAACCAAATAAAGTTGCAAGTACGGCAATTATGTCAATTAAATCGCCCTGCCATCCCCAAATCTTATCGCCCAACAAAGGATAAAATATTGATCGAATTGTCAAAGGTAGTTTCCAGTTGTAACTAAAGAATGCTAGAGATAATCCTATGACAGCATAAACAGACCATGCATTGATTCCCCAATGAAAAATAGTTGCGCTAAAGGCTAATCGATATGCCTCTTCAGACTGAGGTATTACGTTTAAGGGTGTTCCAAAAACCCCTGTGTAATATGAAAGAGGTTCTGCAGCACCATAGAAAGTCATGCCTATCCCTACACCTGCAGCAAATAACATACATACCCATGAAAGAAATCCGAACTCTGGTGCAGAACCCTTGCCTCCAAGAATAATCTTTCCAAATGGAGAAATAATTAAGAAGAAAATGATTACGGTGAATGCTGACATGCATAGAGTGAATAAAGTATCAAAACGAGAGACAACAAAATTTCTTGTATCCGATAAAAAGTGGTTTGAAGCTTCAGGATAAATGAGAACTAAACAAGAAAAGATTAGTGCAAGTCCAGAACTAATAAAAAAAACCGGAGAGTTAATATCTAAACCAAGAAAGTTTATATTCTTTCGAGCTTGAGCTTCTTTAGATGATAAATTTCCTAAGCTTGTATTCATAAAATATCCTAATTATTTATATAAGCTACATCTTCTGCTTTAATCAGATCCTCGTCTAAAACATTAAGGAGTGGCTTTAGATATTGTGCATAAGGTTTCCATCTTCCCATGCCGTCTTTATTAACTGGTCGTCTAACTTGTTCTGAACTGGCTGTTCTGACCGATCTATCTGTTTCATAAAAAGATATGCATTCTTCTTCGAAAGGTAAATCTAGAAAATTAAGAATCCTGTGAACTTGTCCTTCTAAATCCTCTACTACATCTTCATTATTCACTCGCAATATCTTTTCTGGCAAAACTTTGTCCCAATGATCCATTAATTTGACGTAACTAGTATAGTAACTTCCTGCTTCCTCTAGACCATAAGTAAATTCTTGTCCTTGAGCAAACAATTGCTTAAACATACTGAAGCAACAGTCTAATGGATATCTTCTGGCATCAATTATCTTAGCATTTGGCATGATTAAGTGAATCAAACCAATATGCCTGAAGTTGTTCGGCATTTTATCAGTAAACATTGGAGCATCTTTTCTATGCATCCTTGTGTCTTCAATAAAACCTCTTCCTAATGCTTCTCTTTGCTCGGCACTTAAATTCTTCAAACTTTTAGGATAGTTTCCTTCTTTCCCATAAATATCATCACCTCTCAGAGTTTGGGCAATTGATAGAATATTTGGTAGCTCTAACGTTCCATCTATCATTGAATGAGAGGCTAAGATCTGTTCTATTAATGTAGATCCAGCTCTAGGTAGACCCAAAATAAATATTGGGTCTTTAGTCTGATAGCCTCCATCTCCTAAATCGTTAAAAAAATTTTCATTACAGACATCTATTTGAGCCTGTAATTCTTTGTCCATTCTCTCAATGGAATATAGACTTTGATTTTTCTTTATCTGGTTGCCTCTAACCAAATGATGAAAAGCTTCTTCAAACTCACCATTGGCCTCGCAGCCTTGAGCAAGTGCAAAGTGAAAATATGCTTTATCCCTTAATGATAAATCTACCCTTTGAACTTGCCTTCTCATTTCATCCATTTCTTTGCTGGAGAAAGTGTAAGTCTTTAAATTTGCTAGAGAAAAGAAAGCTTCTCCATGATCGGGCTTAATTTGATAAGCAGATTTATAACTTTCTATTGCTTTATCGGTCTGACCCAAAGTTTTTTGTGCATGTCCTCTTGAGGTAAGGGTACTGAAATTGAAAGGATTCTTCTTAAGAATATCGTCAAGCAAACTGATGGCTTCAGTATGATCTCCATTTTGCATTATCTCACTCGCCTTGTGAGCTTGATAATTGAGATTATTTGGAAATTGATCACAAAGAATATTTACTTGTTCCATTGTTTTAGAAAACTTCTGTTTCTTTCTTAGTATCGTGGCATATTTCATCCTTAAATCACCATCTTGAGGCTTAAACTCCACAGCCTTTTCAAGCAAAAATTCAGCATCATCGAAATAACCTAACCTGTTGGCAATTTCAGCCAATAATGCCATTGCATAGGTATGTGTAGGATGTTCTTTTAAAAAAGCTCTACACTTTGCTTCAGCCAAGCCAAGCCTGCCTTCGTTAAGAATCTGATCTATATATAGAAGGGAACCAGGAAGAGACTGTAGTTTTTTAATTTGTTCTGCAGCATGCTCAGCAGCTGGCTCATTTTTATTCTTTATAAAATATTTATATAAGAAGCTCCAGGAACCAATCAAAGCAGGATTCAACTCGCAAGCCTGCCTATAGTGCATAACTGCTTTTTCTTCATTGCCCATATCTCTATTAAGATGAGCTAATTCTTGATAAGCGCGCCCCATATCAGGAGCATTGACCAGCAAGTCTTCGATATATTTTTTTGATTCTTTAAACTGTTTTAAATATCTTGTAGAAACTGCAGCAAGATACAGACTGTCGATATTGCTCGGATTTTCTTTGAGAATAACTTTTAATAGACTTATGGCATCCTCAAATCTATTATCCTTTACTGCTTGAGTTGCATCACTCAAATCAACAGATAAAGTTTTTTCATCTATGTTGAAATTGTCTTCTTTCATTCTTTTTTTTATTCAGTAAAGGATACAAAATATTATTAATTTTAAGAATTAAAAAGGGAGCCTCAGCTCCCTTTATTAATAGCCATTTGTGATATTTAAAAGTTGAGCTTATACCTTAAACCAACAGTCATAGGTCTTATAACAGCAACTCTTTGTCTATCAAAAACATAATTATTACTAATTTCTGCTCTTTCATCTGTAATATTATCTATATAGATTTCTGCTACCCAACCATCATTACTGATGCCTGCCCTTACATTCGCATAGCTATAACTATCTTGTTTTGCCTTATTAGGCTCAATAATATCTGAATAACTTTTATCAGAAGCTATCAGTTGACCTTGGATATGACCTAGGTTGCCCGAAGACATACCCCACTCATATCTAGCGGCCAAATTAGCTTGCATACCTGGTGCAAAAGCCAAATCTTTTCCTGCTACAACATCACTTGTAGTAAGTGACTTTTTAATTTCAGTATCTAATAAAGAGAAAGCTCCTGATATCATTAATCCTTCGATATTTGGATAGTAAATAAAGTCTCCCTCTATACCTTTGATATCTGCATCGGCAGCATTATCGGAGAAGAATAAATTAGCAATACTAGGATCGAATATTGTTGTTTGCAGTCCCGATACATCGACCATAAACACACTACCATTAAATCTCAATCTACCATCCTGTAAGACTGTCTTCCAACCGAATTCGTAGTTAGTCACTTCATCTGAATCAGTAACCGGTCTGACAGTATAAGAACCATCTGGGGTTGATTGACCCGCCGGACGATTTAATAATCCCGGTCTGAAACCTTCTGACCAAGTGACGTAATACATTACATCATCGGACTTGTTCCAAGAAAGGGTGGCCTTTCCTATCACTCCATCAGATTCAGCTTTATCAGGATAATTTAATTCGTCAATGAAAGGATTGCCTGTTACCACTCCTGGTTTATTAAATGCCGCTGATAAATTCGTACCAAACCTTTGTTGATCTCTTTGCTCTAATCCTCCAAGGAAACCAGTGGTAAATGAAGCATTAGCTGAACCTTCTAAATCTACTGCTATGTCATACCATCGAGCACCGACAGTTAGTTCTACACTGTCTGATAAATCAATAGCTAGCTCACCGAAGACCCCCTTTTGTTTATCAGTTCTCTTAATATCATTGATAAACATTACAGGTGGCATATATGGACCTCTACCAGAATGCCATCCGGGAGCAGCATACTGCTTAGATTTAAGATTGCCATCACTGTCCAGTAAGGCCTGATAGCCGGCTACAGAAGTATCCGTTAAGGCGTAATTTGGTCCCCATCCTATGTCGCTTTCAACAGCACCAGGATAGGTAAACATATTATGTTCTAGCAATTCCAGATCACTCATAAAGGCGCCAGCTGTGATACTCATTCTGTCGTTGATGGGTGCATTTATTCTAATTTCATGTGTTTTAACTTTGGAATCTGTAATCGAATCAACGAACATATCAGGCGCCGGACAAGCACCAGTAGGTACATTTCCAGGAGCGTATGTAGTATAAGTTACGTAATAGTCACAAATATAATATGGCAAGTATTGGCCAACAAAAAGATAGTCAGTGTAATCAATAATTTGATCAGAATTTCTATCTGTATAAGCACCGGCGTAAACAACTTCCAAATCTCCTATTGAACCTTCAATAGTTAAGCTCATATTGTCGAATTCATCTTCTAAAGTATCGTTGTGATATCTTTGGATTTCCAAATCACCTAATGTAGGGTCTGTAAAAAACACTCCATCAGACTCAATTGTTTGATTAGATACTGAAACTAAAGCGTCCCAATTATCATTGATCTCTTGAGCTAAACTTAATCTGAAGCCTTCGTAAGTGACTTCGTTTATATCTTCTTTAACTATAGCATTCGCATCTGCAAAAGTTACTCCTGAAAGGTCTGCTCCAGCTTGAAAGCCATTTCTTGCAGCAGAAACGGGAAGTCCATTACTTCTAATTGTTCCTGAAGGTCTAAAACGAGCAGACTGGCTGGCATCTACTGTTCCAGCCACTTGATCTATATAGCCACCTTTTCTGTCTCTATAAGCAACAAATCTAGCAGCTGTAGTTTCACCAAGAGGAATATTAGAAACTAACTCTACCTTACCTCCGCTATCACCTTCAGACATATGTCTAAATTCTGTTTCTATATTTGTTTCAGCCACTCCAATTTCTGGTTTGTTTGTAATCATTCTTACCACACCTGCCTGAGAACTTGCCCCAAAAAGAGTTCCTTGTGGTCCTTTTAAAACTTCTATACGACCAATGTCAGCAGCATAAACATCAAGATTTCTTCCGGGTTGAGCTAGGGGTTGCTCATCTAAATAGAAAGAAACATTCGGTGCAAGACCACCAACACCTGCCGTGGTTAGGTTAGGTGTAGTTGAAGCAAGACCTCTTATATATATTGTGCTCGTTCCTGGCCCAGCTCCACCAGCAGTAACACTTGGAAGTTGTAATAAGTAATCTTCAAATACATTTACGCCAAGTTCTTCTAAAGAACTTTCTCTTAGAGCAGATACAGACAAAGGAACGTCTTGTAGACTTTCTGCCTTCTTTCTTGCAGTTACGACGATTTCTTCAACTGCATCTTGTGAAAGAACATATCCGCTGAAAGCAGAAGCATTGAGTAGGATGAAGGTTGAAAGATAAAAAGTTAACTTTTCTCGAATTTTTCCAAACATGGTTGGTTTTCCCCTTTAAGCGCAAGCTTAATCATTAATTACTACGTAAAGTGTAGTATATGGACAGAAATAATCAAGTTTTAGGCTTTAGAGGATGATCTTGTAACTATTTTTTGTTGATTTTACGTAATGAATCCGTTCAAGCCTATGTTCATTAATAAAAAACGAGAACCAATAGAGGAATTATTAAAAGTCCACTGAAGATTGTTACATACTTGTTAGGCTTTAGAACAACTAAAAGACATAAAAGGAATATAAAAATTGCTGCTAAGAATGATGTTAATTCCATAGAAATCACTTTTGGATAAGTCTTGTAAGAATATTACCTTTAAGTCCTGTTTGTATAGTTGCCATCTTATCAGTGTCAGATACTATTAAAATTTGGGCACCTTTAGCGTTCAGCATATCAATCTCGTTCTGAATATCTGAGACTTCAAATATGATCTCAGCTACACCCTCTCCACGTTGCTTTATTGAGTCTGAATATATACTTACCTCTTCTGGCTTCATGAGTTCAAAAAGGATTCCACCTAGAGAGTATTCTATGGAGTCGGTTTTCCATTCTTTTCTATAAAATCTATCTTTTGATTTTGTAAAGCCCAGACTTGAATAATATCCGGATGCGGATTCAAGGTCATCAACACATAAACCTAGTCCCATAAATCTCCATTGGTTAACTAAAGGGTGAGATTCATTATTATTGCGCCAAGATTTTTCCCAATCATCTGCGGGAGGTCTCAACGAAATCATCAAATCTCCGTGCCGTCTCGTATCAATATAATTTTCAATGGTTTTACCGTTTGTTGTTACATTAAAAACCAGATCACAGCCGCGATCTAAAAAATACTGGGTGTCATTTTCAATATCGTTAGTATTAAAAGCTATGTGGTTAATGCCATTGCCCTTTTTTTCTAAATAACGGCTTATAAACATTCCGGGACCGGGTTTCATAGGGTAAATTTCGAGCTGACA
>Ga0181552_10003879_pt1 | contig 10571 bp, 9 predicted proteins | sample 011ome_18_FD_130583 | JGI IMG/M metagenome (GOLD analysis project Ga0181552, IMG submission 130583) | Coastal salt marsh microbial communities from the Groves Creek Marsh, Skidaway Island, Georgia - 011501BT metaG (megahit assembly) | ecosystem: Environmental > Aquatic > Marine > Intertidal zone...
CTTGAACTGCTTCTTTATTGATTAATTCCAGATTTTTTCTATCTTTAGTAATTATTTCAGTATTTTTTTTTTTTAAAATTCGAACTAAAGCAGACCCAACCATTCCTTTATGGCCAGCCAAATATATTCTAGGATTAGCCATAATTAATTATTTTTTTTGTAAAAATATTAACCATTAACAATTTTATCATTTTTTGCTAGCTTGAAATCATTCTCTGTCATTTCTTTTACCAATTGTTGAAACGTAATTTTTGGAACCCAATTTAATTTTTGTTTGGCTTTGCTAGCATCTCCTAATAAAGTTTCAACTTCTGTTGGTCTAAAATATCGGGGATCGACTTTAATGATATCTTTCCCGTTAATAGACCCTATCTCGTTTAAACCTTCTCCCCTCCAATCAATTTTCATTTCTAAAGTTTCAGCTGCTAAATTGACAAAATCTCGAACTGAATATTGTTTGCCAGTTGCAATAACAAAATCTTGCGCTTGATTTTGTTGTAACATCAACCACTGCGCATTTACATAATCTTTTGCGTGTCCCCAATCTCGCATTGCATTTAGATTTCCAAGATATAATGTTTTTTGTAATCCTAATTTTATTCGAGCTAATGCTCTTGTTATTTTTCTTGTTACAAAAGTTTCTCCACGAACTGGTGACTCATGATTAAATAAAATACCATTACAAGCATAGATTCCGTAAGCTTCCCGATAATTAATTGTTATCCAATACGCATATAGTTTAGCTACAGCATATGGGCTTCTCGGGTAAAAAGGTGTTTTTTCATTTTGTGGTGACTCCTGAGCCAAACCATAAAGCTCTGAAGTTGAAGCTTGATAAAATCTAGTTTTTTTTTCAAATTTTAAGATACGAATAGCTTCTAAAATTCTAAGAGAACCTATAGCATCAGAGTTTGCAGTATATTCAGGCTCTTCAAAAGAAACTGCCACATGACTTTGGGCGGCTAAATTATAAATTTCATCTGGTTGAACTTCTTGAATAATCCTAATTAGAGAAGTTGAGTCAGTTAAATCACCATGATGCAGAACAAAATTTCGATTGCTTTCATTAGGATCTTGATACAGATGATCAATTCTATCAGTGTTAATTAAAGAAGTTCTTCTTTTAATTCCATGCACTTTATAACCTTTGTTGATTAAAAATTCAGCAAGATAAGATCCATCTTGACCTGTAATACCTGTTATAAGAGCTTTTTTCATAAGTTATTATTTAATATCAAATTATTTTAATTATTTTAATTATTTTTTAATGCCTTAATCAAAACTATATTATGTATTTTCATATATTTTTACTAAATTATATACGTTATTTAATTAAAATAGATTTTAATATCTATTTTAATAAGAACTCTAAGTTTCTTTCTATGTCAATTCTTAAAGCTGTATATGAGTTTCCCATATTATTAACTACAATTGAAGATAGCAAAGAAGCTATCAGTAATGAGGTTAATGGATTAAATTTATTTTTTAAAAGAATGCTTAAAATTGCTAACATAGAGTCACCTGCACCAATTTTATCTACAGGATTTGAATTAAATGAGGGACAAGAGTATTGATTGAGTTTATGATCAATTAATATCGAACCATCAATCCCCATTGTTATAACTATAAATTTTAGTTTCTTATCAATTAGAAAATTTTTAGCTAATATATTAATTTGAGTGTTTTTATCTTTTAACTCACTCCTTAATTCACCTTCATTAATGCACAGAAGATCATAATTTTTGATATGGTTTAAGGAAAAAAATGATGGATTATTTGAATTTTTTTGGATCATTGCACTAATGAATTTTTTAGATTTTACAATCTTATCTAATGCTTTTTGATCAAAAAAATTATTCGAAAAATCCGAAATAATTATTACGTCATTTTCCTTAATTGATTTTTTCAGTTTTAAATTTAAGTTTTTATAAAATTCTGGAAATTGCAAGTCAGATATCACGTAAGATCCAAACAATTTATACTTAGTAAGAGTATCTACAAATCTTGTTTTAATACAAGATTTGTAAAAATTGCTTGGTAATATTGACAAATGCTTAATATTTTTTTTTAAAGAATTTTTTAGTAATCTCTTAATTTTAATTTCTTTACCCAAATCAGAAATGAAAGTGATTTTTTTTACAAAATCAGATAAATGATTTGCAATTATTGCCGAGCCGCCTAAATAAAATTCCTCTCTTTCTTGGCGAAAAACCATATGGGGTTCTTTACCAGATTTACCTAAAACACTCCCATAAATATATTTATCTATAATCATATCACCTACAACCAAAACATTAATTTTTTTTAGTTTTTTGAATGCTCTAATTATTGAATTAAAATTATCTACTTTTTTTAAGTTGCTTAAAAATTTATTTTGATGTTCATTAAAGCCCATGCCCAATTGATTTATTATTTTTGAAGAACTCATTTGTTTTTCATTAGTATAATTTATTTTTCCTTTATTTTTTTTTACTGCATTAATTTCATAAAAAATTTTTTTTGTTTTATCTGATAAATTATCCTTGTAATCATTTCCTTTAAAATAAAAATCAGGTTTAATTAAGTTAATACTATCAACTCCACTTTCTCCATTGACAATAAATGCGTGGTCAATTATTTTTAAATTTTGCAAATGAAAAAGGCGTTCTCCATCATTATTGATTGGTCTATTTGGACCTTTCTTTATAAATTGACTTGATGTAATTGAGACAAATAAAAAATCACATTTTTTTTTAGCAACCTCAAAGTGCTTAAGATGACCATAATGTATTACATCAAATACACCATGACACAGTCCTATGATTTTATTTTTTTTTTTTAATAACTTAACTTTATTTTGAATTGAAATTAAATTTTTCATTTTAATTAATAAACTTATTTTATATTGTAGTTTTATATAATTTTATTTATGCTATTTTTAATATTTATTAAATAAAATTTATTGTTTAAAATGATGAAAATCTTAATTATTGGGAGTAATTCCTTTGCGGGTTCAGACTTTGTTGATTATCTTTTAAACAAAAAATTTAAAGTTTATGGTGTTTCAAGAAGTAATGAAATTGAAGAACAGCATCTTAGATATAAAAAAAACAAAAATCTGAAAAATTTTAAGTTTTACAAAATTAATCTAAATTTAAATAAAGATATAAACAAATTAATACAAATCGTAAAAAAAAATAAAATTCAATATATATGTAATTTTGCTGCTCAAGGAATGGTTGCAGAAAGTTGGATTAATCCACAAGATTGGTACAACACAAATATAGTTTCTAACTCAATATTAATTAAAAATCTTTCAAAAATAAAAATTAAAAAATATCTTAACTTTAGTACACCTGAAGTTTATGGAAATACTTCTTCGCTCATGAAAGAAAGTAATATATTTGCACCAACTACACCTTATGCAATATCAAGATCTGCACAAGATTTTAACTTGTTGGCATATTTTAAAACTTACAATTTTCCAGTTGTTTTTACAAGAGCTGCAAACATATATGGGCCTCATCAACAGAGTTATAGAATTATTCCAAAAATTATAATTTCAATATTAACCAAAAAAAAGATACCAATTCATGGCAAAGGGAACACTTTAAGATCATTCATATACATGCAGGATGTTTCTAGAGTTCTTTACAAGATTTTATTAGATAAAAAAAATCTAGGACAAACATTTCATATTTCAACAAATAAATTCATCAATATTTTAGACCTCACTAAATTAATTAACAAATTGATGGGTGTTAAATATAAAAACACATACCATGTAAATGAGAGAGACGGCAAAGACCTTAAATATACTTTAAATTCAAGTAAAATTAGGAAAAAATATTCTTGGTCTGAAAAAACTAACTTGGAAGATGGTATAATAAATACAATTAAATGGGTTAAAAATAATTTTAGTTACCTAAAAAAAAGTTCTTTAAATTATAATCATAAAAAATAATAAAAATTATTTATATATTAAAATTTAATTAGAGCTCTGTTAATTTCTCCTGAGATAACTCTATTGAATGCTTTATTTATATCTTTATGATTAAAAAAAGAAATTTTTCCAGATGACGAAAAAATATTTTTTTTGTCAAAATATTTAAAAATTTTCTCTATATCTCTATCAAGCTTGCAATTACCACCCCAACTTCCATAAATTTTCTTTCCACTTATAAGATCATGGGGATTTAATTTAATTTTTTTTGAATTTTTTGGATGCGAGGCGAAAATTAGTTTTCCATTTTTTTTTATTAGATCAAAACCTTCTTCAATCATGTTGGTTGATCCAGAAGTTTCAATACAAAAATCAAAAAAATTTTTGTAGCTTTTAATATCTTTATCATTTATCAGGTTAGTATTAAATTTTTTAAGAAATTTTTGTTTTTTTTTATTTTTTTCTATTACAAAAATTTTTGGTTTTTTTTTAATTAAAGCTAAGAGTGCCGCCATTCCTACGCCACCAACACCAATTAAACAAACCCTATGTTTTTTTTTGAGTTTTTTAATTTGATTAATAATCATACCAGCGCCAGTAGGTGTTGCGCAACCATATAAAACTGCCTCAACGTCAGACATTTTTTTTGGTTTTAAAAAAACTCTATTTTCAGACACAATTGCAATTGATGAAAAAGTTGATATAGGACCAAAATTAATTTTTTTATTTTTAACATTTGTTAGCTGAAATCCTCCATAATCTAATCCCTTACCCTTAATCCAGCTCAAAATAACCTCATCTTTAGGAGATACTTTTTTAACTTTTTTTCCAATTGCAACAACTTTACCTACAGCTTCATGGCCAAATGCATGGGGTAGATAATTATCTTTCCCTCTGTTGCCTAAAAATTCCATAATTTGAGAACCACAAATTCCAGTATAATTTATTTTAACTAGCACCTGATCATCTCTTAATTTATCAGGAACTGGAAACTTATGATGTTCAATTTTTTTTTTTTCAATTAATATCGATGCTATAAATGTTTTAGTAAACATATATTAATCAACTACCGTGAGTTATTTTGAAATCTTTTAAAATCATATATTAAAACTAAACTAAAGTTTAATTATTTGTGTTTGCAATTGGAGCATTTAAAAATGGATGCATTTCTGAAAGAGGTTGTGGTGCAAAAGTACCATCTGGATTTGATTTATAACCCTGTTTGAAAAGTGATGATTGGTTTTCATCTACAATAAGCTCACAAATTCTGGGGCCTTTATCATGTAAAAGGTTTTTTTGATATTTATTCAAATCTTTTTCATTTTTTATTTTAAAATATTTTATTCCAAATCCTTTTGACAAATTTTTGAATGAAGGCATTTGAAGTTTCCAATCTGGGTGAGTGCCATAATATCTGGATTTTAAGAATTCTGTTTGAGTATGCCTGATAGCAAGATAACCATTGTTATTTACTATAATTATCAATATATCTATCTTATCCTGAATAATTGATTGTAAATCCTGAATATTCATTAAAAAACTTCCGTCACCAATTATACAAATATATTTTTTAAAATTTTTACTTTTTGAAGCGCCTAAACTTTCTGCTAAACCAGTACCCATGGCTGAAATTGAGGAGGAACATATGAGTCTATCACCTCTGTTAATTATTGAGCTTTGAAAACCAGCGTAAAGAGCTGTGCCACCTCCATCAACAATTATACATTTTTTTTGTTTTATATTTTTGGTAAAATTTCTTACTACAATATTAGAGTCAATTAACTTTGTTTTTTTTGGTAAATACCAATTTTGCTTTTTAAAGAAATTATAGTCTTTCCACTGATTATGAAATCTATAATTTTTTTTTATAAAAATATCTAAAAAAGTTCCAATATCCTGATTGATTTTTAAATTAAATCTAACATTCAGATTTTTTAACTGATTTTTATCAATATTAACAATAATTTTTTTTGCGTTTGGAGCATAATTTTTGAATAATGTTGTCGTGTGAGGTATTGATAAATGATTACCAAGACAAAGTATTAAGTCAGACTCAAAAACTGCCTTATTCGCACCCCTTTGTCCACTCATACCAATAATTCCAAGGTTAGACTTATATTCTGTAGGAAATAAATCTGCTGAGTTCCAAGTTAGTACAAACGGTACTTTATATTTTTTGATAAAGTTTTTAATCTTTTTTTCTCCCCCAATCGATGTTCTTATGCCATGCCCCAATATTAATAATGGTTTTAAAGATTTTTTTAAATACTTTTCTAAATTTATATTCTTGATAATTTTTTTTTTGATTTTACCCACCAATTTCGGTTTTGTAAATTTTATGTCGGCCCATTGTATATCTAGCGGAATATCTAACCAGACTGGTCCAGGTCTACCTTTTTTTGAAATATCTATTGCTTTTCTTAATTCAAACAAAAAATCTTCTTTTTTCTTTATAAATTTTGAGTATTTTGTAATTGGTTTTACAATATCACATATATTAACCTCTTGAGTTCCTACTTGTCTTACTTTCTTATTATAAGATGTATGTTGTGAACGTGCTTGTCCACTTATAAAAATACATGAAATAGAGTCTTGCCAAGCAGCTAATAGTCCAGTCATTGCATTGGTACATGCTGGGCCAGTTGTAACTACTGTGCATCCAATATTATTACTTGTTTTTGCATAAGCAACCGAAGCTAAAGAAGCTGCTTGTTCGTGGTGAGTATATGTAACTCCAATATTTTTTTTTTCTAAAGAGTCAAATATATGAACAACAGCTCCTCCTTGAAGGCCAAAAACATGTTTTATTTTATTTTCTTTAAGTACTTCTGCTAATGCATCTGTAAGCTTCATACTAAATGATTTATTTTTTACCCACCCCTATCGCAAAGAGGTAGTGACCCATTGGCAAAAAACCTGTGTGAAGAACTTCATCATTCATTGAAAAAACAAATGTATTAAAAAAATATTTTTCAAAAAGTTTTCTTAACGATTTTCCACTTTTTAAATTTATATGTTGATGATCACTTCTAAAATGAGCATGAGCGGAAGCACTTTCATTAGGTGTTCCAATGATACAAACACCATTTTTATCAAGGCATTTAAGGATATTGTCCATAAACTTTTTTTCATACTCCGGTTCTAGATGTTCTATAACGTCGATATTAAAAATTCCATCATACTTCTGACTTGGAACATGTTCACTAATGTCCATTTCTAAAAATTCAGTGTTTTTTAAATGCTTCAACCTTCTTTTATTTCCTTCAATATTTCTTGGTTCCCAATCTATACCAATAAGTTTTTCAACAGACTGTGCAACTATTGGCGCTCCGAAACCATCTCCACAACCAACTTCTAAAACATTTTTTTTACCCTCAAGCATCTTAGCACAAAATTTATATCTTGATAATACAAATGCCATGTGCTTTGGGTCATTTACTAAACTATAAGATGTCCATGGTCCTAATTTTATCTCTTCTTGAGCAAATTGATCATGAGTAGATTCTAAATGTAAGTTCCAAGCTTTTCTTAATTCTTTTTTTATTTCATTACTCATTTATTTTATTACTTTATTTTTATTATTTAATTTTTGAACCTTCTAAGTTTATATTTATTTTTATCATTTAAAAGTTTATATTTCAACTTTTTAGAACCCCATTCATCATGTACAACAGAAATATTTCTTCCACCAACAACTTTTCTACCTTGCTTTATTCCCCATAAGATACAATCATAAATTTTTTTGAAAGAGGTTCCTTGATCAGATGATTTAAGAAATTTTTTTACTCTTGAGTAATTTAATCCTGCTTTTTTTCCTGCTCTTATAGTCTCTAAATGAGTTTTCGTTTTGGTAAATCCTGGGCCAATTATAAATGTATTAAGATTTTTATATTCATCATCAATTAATTCACACATTTTAATCAATGCAATTTTTGAAACACAATAAGCAGAATAATTTGTAAAAGGATTATTTGTTCCACCGCCAGCCATCAATATTATTGAATTTTTATTTTTAGATCTTAATTTATATAAAAAATGAATCACTTCTAATTGAGAAATAAAATTTACATATATAGACTTTCTCCATAAATCAAAATTAATGTCAAAAAATTTTGAGATTGGCTCTGACGTACCTACTGAACTAAATATAATATCCCATTTAATATTTTTTTTTTTTAAAGTTGTGATAAATGTTTCAATATCTTTTTTTTTTGTTATATCACATTTAATAATGTCTGCTTTAGGTATATTTCTTGGTTTTTTTGTTCTGTAAGTTCCAATAACTTTATAGCCATTAGTAATAAATTGATTAGCTAAATTTGTGCCAATATCTGCATTTATGCCAATAATAATAATTGTTTTCATTAACCTATAAATTTTAAAATGGTCCTTTAAACCAATTTCCAGGTACGTCTGGTTTAAAAGATTTATCTCTTTTAATTTTTTTATCAATTTTAAACATCTTTAGAACTTTATTTACAATAGTATAACGATCATTATAGAAATGTTTAACTAGTTGATAGCTAGTTGGCTCGGGACAGAAGGGCAAACTCACAATTTCAACTTTATTTTTTAATTTATCAACATTTTGGTTAATAATTGAAGCTACCGTTGAAGATATACCACAAAAATTATTACTCGTGTCAGCAACTAAGGCCCTTTTAGTTTTTTTTAATGAATTAATTATAGTTCTTTCATCTAATGGACTTATTGTTCTAAGATCTATTATATCAGCTTCAATTTTAAATCTTTTTAGTATTTTAGCGGCTTCAATACATTCTAGCGTCATATAAGATAAGCTAATAAGTGTAATATCTTTGCCTTTTTTTAAAACCTTACATTTACCTATCTCATTAGTCTTTAATTTTTTTGGAAAAACCCCCATTGAATTATGTAACCATCTATGCTCCAAAAAAATTACAGGATTGGGATCAAAAATTGAACTATATAACAAGTTTGCTACATTGTCTGGAGTTGAAGCTGATACTACTTTAAGACCAGGAATATGTGAAAAAACTGATTGAAGATTTTGAGAATGTGTCGGGCCTTGTCCCCATCCTCTACCTATAATCATTCTGATAGTTATTGGAACGTTTAATTCACCTCCGAACATATATAGCCATTTTGCAGCTCCATTTATAATTTGATCCAAACTTAAAAGTGCAAAATCTAATCTCTGATGGGTCAATATTGGTATAGATGAATTAAGAGAAGCTCCTATTGCAAAACCAGTTAAAGCATTTTCGGATGCTGGGACGTCAAACACTCTTTTGGATCCAAATTTTTTTTCTAAACTAAGAGTTGTTCCAAAAACACCCTTGGGGTCAGTAACACCAAGCCCAAAACATATGACCTTATTTGAGTCATGCATCGCACGAGAGATTGTTTTGTTAATTATTTTAGACATTGGAATTTTTGTCATTTATAAATATCTCTCAAAAGCTCTTTTTTACTTGGAAAATTAGATTTTTCTGCAAACTTAAAAGCATTATTAATTTTAAATGTTTGTTTTTTTTCTATTTTTGCAATAACTGATTTATTTATTTTTAATCTTTTTAACAAATTATAAGAATTCAATAATGGATCACGCTTCTTCCAGCTTCTAAATTCGTTTTCTGTTCTATATCCAATATTATTATCATAATTTGGTCCACAGTGTTCTCTCCACCTGTAATTGTTGAATAATAGAAAAAATGGCTTTCTATTATTTCGTACATAATCTATTCCTTTTTTACACGCATTAAAAACTTTTTTTATATCATTTCCGTCACTCTCTAATGAGCTAACCCCAATTGATTTTACCATTTCTTTAATGTTTCTATTTTTTGGTTGTCTTACGTTTAAAGGTGAATAAACAGAATAAGAATTATTTTCACAGATGAAAAGAGTTGGTAATTTTTTAACTGCAGCCAAATTTAATGACTCGTAAAAAACTCCCTCCTCAGTAGCTCCTTCTCCAAGAAAAACTATAGATAAATTTTTATTTTTTAATTTTAATAAAGTATACGAAAGACCTACTCCTACTGGTATACTATTGCCTACTATTGCTGAAGTTCCATAAAATCCAACTGACTTGTCAATCAAGTGCATAGATCCACCTTTGCCTTTAGAGCATCCTGTTACTTTGCCGTAGATTTCAGCAATCATTTTTTTTAAATTTCCATTTTTTGCGATATAATGTGCATGCCCTCTATGAGTACTAACAGCAAAGTCTTTATTATTGAGAAAATGAGACAATGTAGCTGGCACACATTCTTGCCCAATGGACAAATGAACAGGACAGCGCATTTTTTGATTACTATACTCTCCAGCAATCTTTTCTTCAGTCTCTCTTATTAAAAAAATTTTTTTATGAATTTCAAGAGCGGCTTTTTTGTTTAAGGTATAAACCAAAAGTAATCTCCATTATAATTATTTTGTTGAAAAAATTTTATCCACTCATCAACCGACATTATTGTTTTAGCTGTTAAATTCCAAGCATACATTCTTTGTTTTTCCTCATTATTACGATATGCATCAACTGTTAAAAATGCATTATTTTTAGATACTCGAGAAATTTCTTTTAATGCAGTAGCACATTCTTCTTTGTCTAAGTTATGGATTGTATTTATAGCAATAACTAGATCAAAAAAATTATCTTCATATGGCA